>SAMEA3663158__coassemble_3871_pt1 | contig 2870 bp, 1 predicted proteins | sample SAMEA3663158__metabat2_high_PE_011 | metagenome-assembled genome bin SAMEA3663158 (sample SAMEA3663158) | pig gut metagenome | biome: pig gut; feature: pig-associated habitat; material: faeces | place: Denmark | collected 2012 | reverse complement strand
AGTCCTGAGCTTTCACATTGGTGATGGTCGCGCGCATCCTTTGGGTCTTGCCGTCAATGGAGCCTTTGAATACCAAAGCGATAGTGGCATCATTGCCATTCACCGCGAAATAACCCATGCGGTGGTCGTATGTCGGATTGCCGTTTGAATATTCCAGTTTATACTCCAAAGGATAACCTGCCGCCAACTCCACGGTAGCGGCCCCGTCACCAGTGACCGACTTCAGGAAATCCTCGTTGTATCCAACGCTGACAACAGCCTGAAGAAGCTTGCAGGTGATTGAACCGAGCGTCGTGGTCACTCCAGCCTTGATCGCGAAGTCCTTTGTGGCGCCATAGACCGGAGCGTTGAACTTGGCGTTTGGAACATCAGCGCTGGTCGAGCGGGCTTCCAGGCTATAGTCACCTACCGGAAGAGAGACATCGCCACCGCCGCGCACCTCCTGATAGGTCTTCTGCCAGACAAGTTTGCCGGCATTGTCATAAAGGAACAGCGTGTAGTCATCACCGGCGGCCTCAGCCTTGGTCGTGACCTTGTGAACCTCGTCAGAGACCTCTATGGAAAGGCCGTCAAACGAAAGCGTGCCGGTCCTGTCCCCTTTGCCGTAATTGAAATTGTCCTTCTTGCAGGACACCGCCAAAACCATGACGGCGGCCAGAAATATGTAAAAAATCTTTTTCATCTTGTCAGCCGTTAAGTTCAACTTCCGTCAGTTCAACATCTTCAATCGTATCATCAAAGGAGATGGTAATAGAGTTTCCTCCCACATTGGACACATCGAACTTGATAGTGTAGCAGGTTTTCGGAGAAAGGGATCTGTACTCCTTGGAAAATTCCTGGGTCTTGCCACTCTGACTTGTCAACGTACCTGACACAGAGATCATGTAGGCATCGACAAACGCGGCTCTTGTCTCCCCCTTAGGAAAATCTATCACGGTTCCGCCACCTGTCTTCACCGAGAAGGAATAATCCGTATAATACGCATCGAAGGTCTCTGTGCACTCGACCTTCACGATAGCATTCGTCAGAGAGACCGGGATAGTCACCGAAGCGGTGCCGCCGCCGACAATCGAGAACGATGTCTCTCCTGAGAAGCAAGGCTTTCCAAAGCCCTCGTCAGCGACTGAGCCATAATTCGCCTTCACCGAATAGTTTCCTGTCTTCAGGGCCGTGGAAGCGTCATAGCCTTCAAGTGTTCCGGCATAGATCTCGTCACCGTTGCTGTTTGTAAGGGCGATCGTGAACTTCCCGGCATCAGGAAGTGTTGTGTAGTCGGACACGTTGCTCCTCGACACCTGACCGTCAGGGTTCAAGGAAAACGAGACATGTCCGCCCTGACTTGTCTGTTGCTCGGAGCAGGACACCGACATAAGGGCCAGTGTCAATATTCCAAGAGCGATTCTGTCAATTTTCATATCATTAATTATTTTGCGATCTTAACTTTTATGTTGTCTATGTAGAGCCAGCAGGTGTTGTTGTTAAGCCCCGCCTTATTCTCCGGTGTGGTTCTCCAGCTCAACCGCAGCGGCGCGCTTACGTTGTCCAGCGTGACACTATATTGCTTGTTGACATTCAGGTATGACCCGCCTGTCTCGTCAGACGTGTAACTTGCCGGATAGACACCGGTGTCGTCACCGCTCTTCAGACTCTCTTCCGTAGTGATGTAACCGATATGCATAGTCTGAGAGACATCAACAGGTCCTATACCTCCATTTTGCCTATCCATAGAATAGTCAAACGCGACTTCAAGGCTGACAGTATGATTCTTTTTGAGGCATGACAGGAACGGAGAGTCCGCCCTTGCCGGATAGTTCGCCGAAGTTTCCCGGCGACATGCTATCCTGATTGATTTTCCAGCCATGGCCCCCACTCTGGCGGCACTCCATCCATTCAGGAATGTCTCCGGTTTTCTCGACCCCGGATTGGATGTTTCGTGTTTATCGTATGAACTAATGTCCCCGACCCCGCTGAAATCCTCGAAGAACAGATAAGGACAATTCAGAGAGCAAGCCGCGCTTGAGACCGAAGTCAAGTCCCCGAGAGCAAGACTTTCCGTCACCAACGCGCTTTCCGACTCGTAACTTACAGTCAACGGCTGGGAGGACAACGCCCTGAACTCCGCCTCATCCTTAGTCTCGACGATAAATGTGTCACCAGTCTTTATCAGTCCGTTATGAGTTCCGTCAAGCCCCAGCACGTTGGACGCGCTCCCAGGCCAGTTCACCCCGGCCGGCAGAGCGATCCTTATGTTATACGGATCCTCGCCAAGATTGTTGGACGCCAGTGTGAACCTCAGCTTATAAAGCCGCTTGACCTCGGCCGGTCTCAGCGGCACCGGGGTCAGATGCCCAGCGGCGAAAGTCCTGCCTTCCAAAGACATAGGGCTCAACGAGGCCCATTTGTTCTCCGAATATATCGACACCGTCATCAAATCTCCCGCCGAATAAGCGGTCTGGGAAGGGAATATACCGGCGACAGCCGATTCCATCCCGTCAGCCGACGCGTCGATAGGTTTCGTTAATTCCAATGTCATCCCGTTCACGCCATCGCCAAGACTGGCGGTGGAAGCATCCGTGACGTCCACCGAAACATTGCCGGCCACCGCCCGCGGCATCGTGAACTCGATTCTCTTCACAGGCTCCCCCAGCAAGTTATTCCCTTCAGGAATATAGAACCTCAGGAAATGCAGCAGATGTCTCATTCTGACATTCAGCACATCATCGGACACGATAGGTGCCGCCTCCTTAACCGGCTCCAAGGCCGGTCCGGAGATCGGTTCCGCCACTATTATGTCCACTCCATCCGAAGCCGTGCCATCCTGAACAGACGGAACAGTGAATGTGGCGGTCATGCCACCCATCGATTCCGGA
>SAMEA3663158__coassemble_3802_pt1 | contig 2895 bp, 2 predicted proteins | sample SAMEA3663158__metabat2_high_PE_011 | metagenome-assembled genome bin SAMEA3663158 (sample SAMEA3663158) | pig gut metagenome | biome: pig gut; feature: pig-associated habitat; material: faeces | place: Denmark | collected 2012 | reverse complement strand
GCGTGTCCTGCTTATGGCGGACGGGCGTTGGATGGTCATCGGGGACGATGGATCTCTGAACGTCCCTAAGGACACAGCCAGCATTGTCCTCTCTCCGTCCGGCACTTGGTCAGCGATCAAGCATGTGTCGCATCGCATTCCGTCCAGGACGGATCCTCCTCGGCAGGCGTTGGTGGAGAATGACACACCTGCTCCGGAGGCGAAATACCACACAATCAAGTCCGGCGACACTCTTTCGTCAATCGCGTTAAGGTACAAGACCTCGGTCTCTGCGTTATGCAGGCTCAACGGGATGTCAGTGAAAACCACACTTCGCATCGGGAAGAGGATACGGGTTAAATAACAATTGAAAGATGAGAAGATTTCTCTCCTTGCTTCTGTTTGTGACGTTTTCTGTCAGCCTCATGGCCCAGAACGGAAAGAACGTCACGGTGAAATGGCTTAAAGACAATTACACAAAAAGAGAGGTGATGATCCCGATGCGGGATGGGGTCAGACTCTACACCGCTGTCTATGAACCTGTCTCGGCAGTCGATGCCAAACCAGTGATGCTTGTCCGCACTCCCTACTCGCTCAAACCTTACGGATTTGAGGCGGGGGAGGAACCTCTGCCAGGCAAACAGACATATTCATCCGGCATCTGGGATGACTTGCTCAACTACGCCGCGGATGGCTATGTTATTGTCTTGCAGAACGTCCGTGGCACCTGAGTGAAGGAGATTTCGAGAACATCCGTCCGCATCTTGGCGGCATGGCTGGAGGTACGGCGAAAGGGTGCATTGTTGACGAAGCCACGGACACTTACGACACGGTAGAATGGCTCCTTGCCAACACTGACAACAACGGAAACATCGGTGTGAAAGGAACCTCGTATCCTGGCTTTTACGCCACGATGGCTGCCCTTTCCCGACATCCCGCGATCAAGGCTGTCTCGCCGCAAGCCCCTGTGACAGACTGGTTCATGGGGGATGACGCCCACCACAATGGCGCGCTCTGCCTTGCGGACTGCTACCGTTTCGGCTCGTCGATGTACAGAACGCGGAAAGCACCTTCGACTAAAGGCCTGTCTAAATTGGTGAATATCGACACCGATCTCTATGAATATTTCCTTGGCAGGCCGATGGCCGACCTTTCGGCGTACTTCGGCGACACCTTGGCGTTCTGGAACAGCATGGTCTCACATCCGGATTACGACAGATTCTGGAAAGACCGGAATCCCGGCCGGCATCTGAAGGACATCAAGCCTGCGGTTCTTGTCACCGGTGGTTTCTACGATGCCGAGGACTGCTACGGCGCGTTCGAGACCTACAACGAGATCCGCGGATTGTCTCCGGAATGCGACCTTTACCTGGCCGCGGGGCCGTGGTACCACGGAGGATGGAAGAACCGCAAGGCGAATCACCTTGCCGGAGCGTGGTTCGGAGAGGCGTCCGGGGAATATTACTTGGATGATATTGAGTATCCTTTCTTTACATATTACCTTGAAGGGAAAGGGAATATGCCTGCGAGGGTGAATATTCTACCATCCGGTGAGACTCTGAAATCAAAAATGGAAGGTGTACCATCTTCGACACTTTGGAAGACATATTCCTCGTGGCCTCCGTCAGATGCGGAGCCTATCAGAATATTCTTTTCAGGTGCTGATTCCTTGAATATGTCAGGATTGCCTGACGTGCTGGCTTTCAGGACATTCACGTCAGATCCAACGAACCCTGTCCCGTATATGGATGTAAAATCCAATGGACGTGACCGCGCCTACATGACGGCCGATCAGAGTTTCGCGTCAGCACGGGAGGATGTCCTTACATATTCAGGAAATGTACTTTCAGACACGTTGCATCTTGCAGGTCCGGTAAAGGCGCACATGGAATTGAGGCTCGACCTGCCGGACGGGGCATATTCAAAGAATATGGATGCGGACATTGTCGTCAAGTTGATTGATGTCCGCCCCGATGGTTATCAGATGCTTGTCAGAGGTGATGTGATGCCGCTCCGTTACCGTGACGGATTCAGCAAGGCAAAGGCTGTTAAGGCAGGAAAAGTCGTCAGCGTGGACTTCACGATGTGCGATATAGATCATTACTTCCTTCCAGGCCATTCTTTGATGATACAGATTCAGGGAAGCTGGTTTCCGCTCATCGCGATGAACCCTCAAACCTTTGTGCGGAACCCGTTCACGGCCACCGCGAAAGACTACAGGCCCATTAATGTCTCTATTTCCTCTCATTCTTTTCTAGAGTGCGGTAAAGTCAATGCTCGCAGTCAATAAAACAAATATGTTTATTCGTATAACAAAAATGTTTACCACTTGATATGCTGTCTGATTCCACATTTGACCTATTGGAAAGCATCGCGAAGAAGCATGGCGATGGCGATTTCAGTTCCACAACAGAATCCGAGCGGAAAGTACTCGAACAAATCAACGCGGCCATTGCGGACGGCGACATCGAACTGTACCCTATGAAGGCTCTGCTGGCTGCAAGCAATGATTGGAACACCGGCCTGATCACCCGTACAAGAATATTCTTCTGGAAGGGATCGAATGTGGTGCCCTCGTCCCAGGGAATGAATATGCCTGGGAATGGATAGGCTCCGCCGCGACGAACAACGACCCCGAAGAGTTTATCGATGACAAAACCCTCTATTACGATCTCCTCTCCTCGGCGGCAGAGTCCGGAATCACCGTCGCTCTGGACATTATGGACCGCATCTGGGAGCCAGAGAACATCATTGAGGAGGATTGACGTTGCCCCTTTCTCGAACCATCATAAATATTTTTCACACTCGCTGATAGATTAGCCTCGTCTCGTCCGTCAATATAAGCGACGATCCGAAGGATTAGACGTGGATGAACCGCTGACACAAGAACGGAAACTTTCCGCGGCTGAGTCGCGA
>SAMEA3663158__coassemble_2551_pt1 | contig 3551 bp, 3 predicted proteins | sample SAMEA3663158__metabat2_high_PE_011 | metagenome-assembled genome bin SAMEA3663158 (sample SAMEA3663158) | pig gut metagenome | biome: pig gut; feature: pig-associated habitat; material: faeces | place: Denmark | collected 2012 | reverse complement strand
TAGCTGGAGTATTGAATAGCTCCGCATTATGAAAATAATAAAATCACAAAGTGTCACGATAGGGTGATCTATCCGTATTATAAAGTAAGAAGAGTATTTTTGAATTATGACAGAAAAAGATTATTGGGAACGCTTCGGCTTTTGGAGATGCAGGTTGAGTGATATTTACACCCATATCAAATCAGGCATGGCTGAAACGGAAAATCCGCATTGCAGAAAAGGAATCATCGTTGAGAAAGACGCGGACACAGAATCAAGACTTGATTTTGTGAAGGATTATCTCAATGTGTCTGAGCTTGAGAAGGCCGGCAAGGTTTCAGAACTTACAATTGATGCATCTTGGACAGCTGGCATTGTTCCTTCATCAAGGAATGAAACTTCCCGCGACTGTTGGAATAAAATTATTGCAGCCGCATACAAGGCAAATGACGGACTCCTCATTCTCAACGTAAGCAATATGAAACTGTTCGAGCATTGCTGGTGGCATATCAAGCAACTGGCAAAACAGGAAGCTGGTTTGGTCGCATGGCCCCCTTTTGATAAATCCATATTCTTTGATATAGATGAATTTGTTGGAGAGGTCGAGCGTCTGATGAAGACTGGCCGAGACAAGAGCGAAATCAATGCTTTTGTAAAGGATAAAATTTCCGAGGCAAAAAGACAGGGTCTCGTCCCATCTGATAAATTTCACTTTAACGGCTATGTCCTGATTGTTCTGGATGGGCTTGACTGGCAGAGTGTTCGTGAGATTTCCGAGCGTGATCGTGACCAATTTGACGCGGCTATGCAGTTTTATTATCGAGTGGATTTCTCGAGATGGTGATTATCTTGTCAGGCTCAGGGGTAATTGCATAGAGTGTGGTGTTCCCATATTCTGTAATACTCGCTTCAAATACTGATATACAGTGATTTTATGTGAAATAGCGGATATGAAAAGAACTGAACAAGTATCTGTTGCACAGCTCATTGAGGAGCTGAAGAGATTCGAGAAAGATTACCCGGACGTGAATGTTACATGCTGTATTCCTGATGGAACAATATGTTATGCCGTCAGCATTGATCAGGATGGGGACGGACAGGTCTGCATTGGCTTTGAAGAGGAAGAGGAAGATAGCGGGTGCCTTGAAGTGGAGATGCTCATCGCGGATCTGGAGATGTATGACGGCAGCGCAATTGTGCGTATGGAGGCATGCGGCCTGTCCATGACTTTCTCCATATTCGGCGACGGTAGTTTCTTCGTCTATGATGAAAATGAGGAATGTGTTTGCTGTGACGGGGTAGTTATTGGCGAGTATGAAGAAAAAGAATCTGGCTCCGGATGGCTTACGGAGGCGGAAAAACGGATGCTGGCGGAGAAAGCCAGAAAAGAGAATCGCAAGAGCAAGATTGAATATGGAGCCTTGCTGATTATTACAATTCTCTCACTATGCGGGGTTGCCTACAATGTCTGGGCAGTTGTAGCCGCCTCAGGGGACTCGCTCTGGGAGAATATACTCTATGGCATAACATGCCTGTTCTGTTTCATGATTGGCCTACTGGCGCTCCATTACGATAGGCGATAATTACAGTGTTGGGAAATTTTTCGAGAAAGTGCATTATTTTTTTTGTCACAGATAACAAGTCTTGTCGTAATATATATTGAAAAGAAAAATTAACTTGATCATGTATATTTCAAAAACAAGATTTATCAACTGGACACGCTGTCCTATGTATTTCGCGAGGGATTTGAAACACAATCCACTCAAGAAAACTGATTCGACGCCGAACGTGAACGTCGCGAGGAAATGCTCGCCGAACTGATGAACGAGACCGGCTCGTCAGAAGGGGCTGAAGATGAAGAAGAGTTCGATGCAAAACCAAGCGAGGAGCTTGAAGCCCTTCTTCCTTATTACAATCAGGTTGAAGATGAGGCCCTGAAGGTGGCGAAGAGATATTTCAAGGGCACGTTTGTCGCTGATTCGAAAGATGTCCACAAGCAGAAACTCTTTGAATATGTCCAGCACGGCCATACCTACCGTTGCTATGTGGATATTTTTAACGAGAATGATGATGAAATCAACATCATCGAAGTAAAGGCCACGACCAACAGCAAGTATCTTCTCAAGACGAACAAGGATGGCAAGCTGGACGGCTATTGTTTCTCGGAGAAACGCGGAGCTGAAAAGCACCCTATGTTTGTCAGAGAAGGCAACATCTGGACACTGAACCATGCAGGCTGCAAGGCCAATGCTGATTTGGAGAAGAACTTCGAGCAGAAGAGGAGAGCCTTGCTTGACCGCTATTCCGACCTTGGAAAGTATCCGCATGATCTTGCCTTCCAGAAGTATGTGATTGAACATTCTTTACGCAATGCCGGCGATAACCGTAAGGTGAATTACTATCTTGCCGTACTCAATAGCGAGTATGTTTATGACGGCGCCAAGGATGCTGACGGCAAGCGCGTCTATAACAATATCGAAGGTCAGGAACTCATTGTCTTCCTCGATATGAATGAGACGGTCGAAGACTATCTGCCGATTATTGTCAAAGAAATCGCAACACTGGAGAGCTACATTGCAACTCCTCATGATGTGAATGCCAAGACTCCGGTCGGTCCATGGTGCGACTGGGGGAAAAACACCGAATGTGTGTTCTACATCCACTGCTTCAAGAAGCTCCGTGATGTTCCTGATGCCAATAGGTCGAACAACTACATGAATTTCCGCGGCTTCAAGGCTGGAGCTATCGGCGACAAGTTCCAGCTCATAAACAACGGTTATTACAAGTTCGATGATGTGCCTGTTGAGTGGTTGGAGAAAGAGAACCACAAGATTCAGAGAGAATGCTATGACAATGGAATCGAACATATCGATAAAGAGAAGATGACGGCATGGTTCAGATACCTAGGGGAGGGTCCCATCTATCATTTTGATTTCGAGTCGTTCCCTTGTCCTCTGCCTCGTTTCAAAGGCGAGTCTCCCTATCAGCAGTCGGTGTTCGAGTTCTCGCTCCATATCGAGCGTGCTCCAGGAGTATGCGACAAGAACTCCGACAATATCATCTTCCTCAATGAAGAATGTGACACCGACGAGCGCGAGGCACTCGTAAAAGCCATCGTGGACAACTTCGAATTCAACGAGGACGGCTCTCTCCATGGCATCATGCTGGCGCAGAATACCAGTTTTGAAATCGGTCGTCTCAATGAACTTGCAGCAATTTTCCCCAAATACAGCAAATACCTGCTTGCAATTGCTGACAAGACGGCGGACCTGATTCATCTGCTCAGGACTAACCTGGAATTGTACGAAGCGGAATTCGGGAAGGAATCGGCAGGAACCATAAACTACTACCATCCCTACCTCAGTGGAAGTTATTCCATCAAGAGGACTCTTCCAGTCCTTGTTCCAAGCCTCTCGTATGACGAGATGAAGAAGCATGAAGTAGGCAATGGCGTGCAGGCGTATATAACTTATCTCAGTTATAATGAAGACCCCGGAAAGACACGCGACATGAATACCAAGAAAGAGCGTCGCGAAGCCCTCTGCCGCTACTGCCAGCAGGATACTTGGGCG
>SAMEA3663158__coassemble_1991_pt1 | contig 4002 bp, 3 predicted proteins | sample SAMEA3663158__metabat2_high_PE_011 | metagenome-assembled genome bin SAMEA3663158 (sample SAMEA3663158) | pig gut metagenome | biome: pig gut; feature: pig-associated habitat; material: faeces | place: Denmark | collected 2012 | reverse complement strand
TCGGCTCGGCTACCCGAAGAACTTCCAGATTCTGGACGAGGAGGATATGAAGTCCCTGGCCAGGCAGGTGCTGACGGAAAACAACACGGAACGAAGCGTGAAGACAGTGCGGCAACTTCTTGAGGCTCTTGCCGGTACCAAGGCGGCTGAGCCTTATGTTCAGCAATACATTGTCCCGACCTCGCCGGTCTCCGGAAGGACTGACCTTCCGCTCAGTGTCCAGCTTCTGTTCAAGCAAAAGGACAAGATGGCGCTCGACTACGATGACCTCATCCAGTTCACCAGACATATTCTTCAGACATATTCAGAGGTAAGGGAGAAGTGGCAGGAGAGGATGAACTATGTGATGTTGGACGAGGCGCAGGACTCCAACGGCGGTGACTGGGAGATTGTTGAGACGTTGTCCGAGAAGTGCGGTAACCTGTTCATAGTCGGGGATCCGGACCAGTCCATTTATGAGTGGAGAGGGGCGAAACCGGAGAGGTTTCTGGCGTTCAAGGCCGACAAGGACATCATTCTGGACGAGAACTACCGTTCGACTCCAGGGATTCTGAACGTAGCCAACTCAATCATAGTCAATAACAAGAACCGGATAGACAAGCGGATGTTCACCCGCCGGGGCGAGGGCGAGAAGATCGTGCACTTCCACGCGACGGACGAGCGGCAGGAGGCGCAGTGGATCTGTCAGGAAATTCTCCGGAGGCTTGACAATGGCGAGGCGGCATATTCAGATTTCGCGGTGCTGTTCCGCGCGGCGCATCTTTCGAGGTTCATCGAGCAGGCGCTCATCCGCGCGAACATTCCTTACGTGATGTGGGGTGGCGTGCGGTTCTTCGAGCGGATGGAAGTCAAGGACTGCATCAGTTACCTTCGGCTGGTAGCATCGGATGACGACATCGCCTTCGAGCGGGTAATCAACACGCCGTCCAGAAAAGTAGGAAAGGTAACCCTCGAACTGATAACGGCTTACGCATCACAGGAGGGGACGACACTTTACCAAGCGCTCAAAAATCATCTGGATGACCCGAAGCTGAATCGTGACGCAGTCCGTGAGTTCGTGGCGTTGATTGAGGAATGCCGCTCAAGGGCATATTCAATGGGAGTCTGCGCGATGCTTGAATATATCCTCGAAAAGACCGGCTTGAAGCAGGAATATCGTGACGACAATGACGAGCAGCGCCTGGAGAACATCACCGAGTTGGTGGATTCCATAAGGCTTTACGAAAGCGAACACACTGAATGGGAGCAGCTTCCGCTCTACGATTACCTTCAGGACATCGCCCTGTACACGAACGCCGACTACCGGAAGGAGACCAACAAAGTCAAGCTGATGACCATCCATCAGAGCAAGGGATTGGAGTTCCCTTACGTGTTCATCATCGGGCTGAGCGACGGAATATTCCCGAACGCCAGAAGCATCCGGGAACGTAAGAGGACGGCCCTTGAGGAGGAAAGGCGCTTGATGTACGTTGCTGCCACGCGGGCGGAGAAGTGCCTGTTCCTGACCGAGTCCGAAGGCTATGACGTTCAGGCTCAGCAGCAAAAGTTGCCGTCAAGGTTCATCGCCGAGATAAAGCGTGACCTCTTTGTCACGGAAGGAGAGATGGATGAGGCCCTTTGGCGCAGGCTGCAGGAGCAGATCGCCAATGAGAACCTTGACGAGACGACCGAGACTCCCGATGATGCGGGCAGGGCCGACAGCATCACCGTCGGCGACAACGTGTTCCACAAGATCTTCGGCCAAGGCGAGGTCCTTGAGATCAGCGACACCGGCTCCTGCAAGGTACGCTTCGCCGACGGCAAGGTCCGGTTCCTCCGCAGCACGTTTCTAAGCCGTCTCGCATAGGATTCACTCTACCTTAACTTGAATATCACCGGGAAGGTGTAGGTGACTTTCACGGCTCTGTCACGCTGGCGGCCCGGAGTCCATTTCGGGGACATCGAGACCACACGGACGGCTTCATTGTCAAGTGAGGAATCGACTCCTCTGAGGACCTTGACATTGCTGACGGATCCGTCCGGGTTGACCGTGAACTGGAGGGTCACACGGCCTTCGACACCGTTAGCCTGGGCTATGGACGGGTACTTGAGGTTCGAGTTGACCCATTTGGAGAACTCGTTGGCATCCCCACCGTTGAACAACGGCTTTTCCTCAACAGCGAAGAACGGCACAGGAGCCTCGTCAACCTCCTCATCCTGGACACTTTGTGGGATATAATCCATTATAGGAATCTCCATCTGACTGTCATCCAAGGATTTGAACTCCAGATCCTCATCAATCTTTATGTCATCCGGAAGAATTTCGATCAGATCGTTGAGAATCACGGCCGGAGCCGGAGGTGTCGGCGGAGTCTCCATCGTCACCGGGATCTCGATGTCATCGTTGATGAACGCCGCATCGTTACCGGCAAGCGTGGCGACCTTGGTCTCAGGTGTCCCCCACTCGAACGCCATCAGAACTATTCCCATCGCAGCCACCAGCCCGACTTCCGTCAGAAGGGTTCTCTTGTTCTCAAGATTGGCCTTGTAAGTTTTCTTTGTCTCCATAATCGTTGATTTTAATGGTTAAACTTTCTGGTGCAAAGTTACGGCTTCCCGGTCACGCCCACCAAATTTCCGGCCTCTGAAAATCTCTCATAGGTCCAATCTAAAAGATTGCAAATCAATAGATTGTGCAAAGTGATATCACCCAGATTCTATCACCCCGCATAACTCATTAATAATCAACGTATATACAATCCACATCTCTTAAATCATTATTAATAAATATATTAGCCCTTCTCCTTTGGTAGATTCACGCCAATGGAGATAAGTGACGAGTAACAGACTGAAAATCATTTCAAAAGGCTTTCACCTATAGCGTAACAGCACTAAAGTCGAAAGCCTATCATATTCGTTAACAAGCAGTTAACAGACACACAGACCTCGCTCAGTCGTCGGTCTCGGGGTCGGCCATGATGGTGGTGCCGGCATTCAGGGCGGAGGCGGAGGTGATGACGACTCTGGAGACACCGGAGTTGATGGCTTCAAAGGCGTTCTGGAGTTTCGGGATCATTCCCTCGGAGATGGTGCCGTCGGCGACCATCGGGGCGAAATCGGAACTGGTTATGGTCGGCTCAACGGGTCGCTCAGGTCCTTCATCACGCCCGGCGTGGACGAGCAATATGTCAGGGTCACGTCATAGACTGAGGCGAGGGCCTGGGCAACGGACGAGGCGATCGTGTCGGCGTTGGTGTTCAGCATCGAGCCTTCCTTGTCATGGGTCAGCGGGGCGAGAACAGGCACGGCGCCGGACTCAAGGAGGTTTTCCAAAGCCTTGGCGTTGACGTACTTGATGTCACCTACGTAACCGAAGTTGATTGGCTGTACGGGGCGCTTCACACTCATAATCAGATTGAGGTCAGCGCCGGTAAGACCAATGGCATTGACACCAAGGGCTTGCAGACGCGAAACCAGATTCTTGTTGACAAGTCCGCCGTAAACCATCGTCACGACCTTCAGCATCTCGGCGCTGGTGATCCTGCGGCCATCGATCATCTGGGTCTCCACGCCCAGCCTGGCCGCCACCTCGGTGGCGATCTTGCCGCCTCCGTGCACGAGAATCTTTCTGCCCTTGAGGCTTGAGAATGACATCAGGAGGGACTGGAGAGACTCCTCGTTCTCCACTATGGCTCCCCCCACCTTAATTATATTCAATGAATCCTTTATCATATTCGTTTTTCTCAAAATTATTTCCGTACACCAAAGAGGCTTTTCCTGTACCAAACGATGACAAAAGGCCATTTGGTACAGGAGAGGCCCCTTTCCTGTACCGTTTCCGCAACAAAGTCTTATTGCAGATCCTCCAGCATCCTCTTCATCACCACCTGGGCGGAGACGACGCGGTTGGCGGCCTCAGGGATCACGATGCTGCGAGGAGAATCAATCACTTCGTCGGTCACGATCATATTCCTTCTCACCGGCAGGCAGTGCATGAAGTAGGCGTTGTCGGTGACGGCCATC
>SAMEA3663158__coassemble_1452_pt1 | contig 4715 bp, 4 predicted proteins | sample SAMEA3663158__metabat2_high_PE_011 | metagenome-assembled genome bin SAMEA3663158 (sample SAMEA3663158) | pig gut metagenome | biome: pig gut; feature: pig-associated habitat; material: faeces | place: Denmark | collected 2012 | reverse complement strand
ATGTGATTGTCAACTGCACTGGAGTTGATGATGGAACAATCGCATCGTTCGCTCATCCCGAGTAGCATAATGGATGGCGATCCGCAAGTCCGGGAAGGAGCTTGCGGATGCTTTCTTTGAAGTTGCCTGACACATTTTGAAGGCGTTATTAAACGAGTCTGCGCAGCGGGGCAAAACGTGTCCTCCACTCTCTGGCCATGTTCCTTTTAATTCTTATTGATGTGGCAGTCGCCAATCTCAAGAGTCCTTGTCTTCTTTTTACTGTTCCTGGTATAGGAGCGTCTGCTTTTTCTTGGCCTTTTTCTTTTTGGCCAGTGGATGTAAATTTCTGTTAAGATACAACAATTAGTTAATTGTATGCTGAAGGAGCTGCAGAGGCTCTGCAAGTTGATGAATATTCCCGTGCTGCGGGATGCGCCTGACTGTCAGGCGGCAGTGAGCGTTTACCCATTCCGTCAAACATCACTGCCATGGGGGGACTGTCTAAAAGTATAATCACCCCCAGTTAGGATTGAATATTCGTTGTTACTCTGCATGCGGGCGATACTTTTCCATTTTCGTCGATACCTTTCAGACAGTCTGGGGGAGCTACCCCTCACTGCCCGGTGCCCGCTTCACTGCCAGGTGGGAATGTCACTCTTCGGAATTGCACGAAAAAGGGCCTGGGGGCTGTTAAGTCGCAATTCTGTGTTGAAAATTAGGCTTTTCGGGCGAAAAGGCCGCCAGAATTGCAGCGGAAGAGTGGCTGAAGGGCTTTGCAGACGTGTCCGCTATTCGATTCTGTCAATGCCAGCGGAACGATACGTCGCTGAGGTCGAGCTTCAGTCCTTGACTTAGTACGGTTCCACGATAAATCAGATCTGCGGTTTCGACATTGTCGCAAAACAGCAAAACAGCAAGACGACAAAACGACAAAACGGCAAAACAGCAAGACAACATAACGACAAAACGGCAAAACAGCAGCAAAATAGTTGAAGATCCAAGTTTGGAAGAGCAACATCCGCGTGGCGGCGGAGAAGTTCGTTGGGATATTCATTGATAATGTGTTAAATTTGTTGCCGCAAGCTTTTGCGTCGGTGTCGGCCTGGAAGGGTGGGCCGGTCGCCGGAGGTTATGGCTATTCGTAAAATGAGAAATGGTATGAAATTCATAAGTTGGAATGTGAATGGACTTCGCGCCTGCGCGGGGAAAGGCTTTGATGAGGTGTTCAACACGCTTGACGCAGATTTTTTCTGTCTGCAGGAGACGAAGATGCAGCCGGGGCAGCTGGATCTGGAGTTCCTGGGCTACACGTCGTACTGGAACTCGGCGGAGAAGAAGGGGTATTCCGGGACGGCGATATATTCAAGGCACACGCCGCTCTCGGTGACGTACGGCATCGGGGTTGAGGAACACGACCACGAAGGACGCGTAATCACTCTGGAGATGCCGGAGTTCTTCCTTGTCTGCGTCTATGTGCCGAACTCTCAGGACGGTCTTCGGAGGCTCGACTACCGGATGCGGTGGGAGGATGATTTCCGGGAATATCTTGCCGGCCTCGCCGCGCGGAAGGGTGTGGTGGTCTGCGGTGACATGAACGTGGCCCACAATGAGATAGACATCAAGAATCCGGACACGAACCGCCGCAACGCCGGGTTCACCGATGAGGAGCGCGGCAAGTTCTCCGGGCTTCTGGACTCTGGTTTCACTGACTCCTGGCGCTTACAGCACCCGGACGAGGTGAAATATTCCTGGTGGTCGTACCGCTTCCACGCCCGCGAGAAGAACGTCGGATGGCGGCTGGACTATTTCCTCGTCTCCGACTCCCTCAAAGACAAGATCACAGCCACCGAGATCCACACCGAGATCCTCGGCTCCGACCACTGCCCCGTTGAGCTCGACCTCGATCTGTAAGACAAGACCGTGCGCGGGAACAGGCCATCTGCTCACGAGGGCGCTATATTCATTGGTCTCGTGCGCGAAGAGGGTGTCTTCGCTCACGAATTCAAAGCTGTTTTGGAAGTCTGAATATTATTGCGTAAATCGCGCTGCGATAATTACGCAACGACAATTACGTAATAACAAATATGGCTACATTGAACAACCCTTTTGTCATCTATGGTTACAAAGGTTCTGAGTATTTTTGTGACCGTGAGGAGGAGACCGAAAAGATGATCTCAGCCCTTCATAATGAACGCAATGTCACTCTTGTGGCTCCTCGTCGGATGGGAAAGACCGGACTCGTCAAGCATGTGTTCGCCAAGATGGAGAAGCAGGACAAGGACATCAAGTGTTTCTATCTGGACATCTATCCGGCGAAGAATCTGGATCAGATGGTCGGGATGTTGGGAAGTGAGATCATCGGGAATTTGGATTCTGTCTCCCAGGCGGCCATGCGCCGTGTCCAGGAATTTTTCAGTAAATGGAGGCCGACTCTTACAATAGATGAAGTAACGGGCCGCCCTACATTCTCCCTTGACATTCGGCCTTCGGAAGGACGTGAGACCTTGAAGCAGATATTCGAATATCTTGGACAGTCTGGGAAGAGGTGCTACATCGCCATAGACGAGTTTCAGCAGATACTGGATTTCCCGGAATCCGGGGTCGAGGCTCTCATCCGTTCATATATTCAATTCTTGCCTGACGTGTATTTTGTGTTTTCCGGCAGCCAGCAACACATGATGGAGGAGATGTCCCTTTCGGCGGACCGCCCGTTCTTCCAGAGTTCTTCCATGATGACACTTTCCTGCATAGACAAGGAGAAGTACCTTGATTTCGCCAACAACTTCTTCAAAGGACAGTCAAGGGCTATGGATGAAGATACTTTTGAATATATTTACGATGTCTCTGATAAAGTCACTTGGTATGTCCAGGCGATTCTTCATGGCATTTACGAGCATTCCAAGGATGTGATAGACAGACAATTGGTTGATGATGTCGTGCGTTAGATAATTGAAAGCCAATCCACGGCTTACCAAAATTATTGCGCATGGCTCACCGAAAACCAGCAGCGTCTTCTGACGGCGATCGCCAGAGAACGTCTGGTCACTTCGCCGTTAGGCCAAATATTTATCAGATCCTATAACCTTCCCGCTGTCAGCAGCGTTAAAGCGGCCTTGAAATCCCTTGTTGACAAACAATTGATCAGCAAGACACCCCAAGGTTACTATGTGTCAGACCGCTTCTTCGCCAAGTGGCTCTCCGGACATGTTTTTTAATTGAACGATTTTTCGTCGGATGAGAAAAATAAGAAAGATGTTCTGCCTATGCGCGGCTACTACATATTTCGCACTGGCACGTCGGTTCTGTGAAATGGCGAACACCGACCATCTTCCCTCTATGTGAATCGAAGCGCGGCTTAATCCTATAAAAAATGTCCGTTTCCTGATTCTCAAAGAATCGTCTTAAAGCAAAAGCGCAAAGGTCAGCAATCTGAACCATCCCGGTGAGTTCTGAATTTACATAGAGCGGTGTTTCAATGATGTGCTTTATTGATGTCCAAAGTGTTCCTTGCTTATGAAAACGCTTCATAAGTTCGGTATGCTTCTTTGAAACAGTCTCGTTGTTGTCGTGAATCAGCAGACCGTAAGTCAGGTCTTCAGAGTGAGAGACATTACCCATGTAGTGCTCAAAACGCGAGATGACTTGTTCGAAAGCCTGATCCTCTGTTGATAATTTGGATTTGGTAGGATCGAAGAAAACCTTGTCGATACATTCCGCAAAGACTCTGGCGTGCCTCCAAGAGCCAACCTGATCTGCAATCTCTCGGATGAATGCAAAGCGCTCCGCGTAGGTCAAATGTATATAAGCGTCCGTCTGCTTATAATTCTTCTTGAGCTGCTTGAGCGCTTTTGAGTTGTTGGTCTTCTTGACTCTAAATATTTCTGCCTTACGTTGCTTGATTACCTCGCTGCGACGATCTGCGAAACTCATTGTGTCAAATCCGGGAATTCTGGTTTGCTCCAGATATGAACGCATAATCCATCCTGTATGGATCTCTGATTCGGACAAACCGTACTTAGCCTTAATTTTGTTGATGGCGCTGTCGCACTTCTTCCAATCTTTGACTGGAATTGAAATGCCGCAAAGGATGTAGTGTGAGGTGTTTCCAGGAATCTGAGGTGTTCCAGATTCATCAACATAACAAAAGTAAACCATACTCTCCGAGACTTCAAGGTATAAAAAAAGCGACTAGTATCAAGGCCGTAGCCTATGATTGAGACGCTTGGCGACTCCTCCTAGACGCATTGCAAATGTAAACATATTATTCTGAAAATCAAAACAGCTTCTAAACAAATATCTCATTCGACGGTTTTTCTTCGACAAAAATTAGGGCACACGTTACTCAAAAGAGTTACCCACTTTTCGGAAACGAATCTGAATATCGCACAATACGTGGGCATTGAGTCAACTTCATAATGCATATTCTTTTATTTCTGAGTCACGAAGATAGTCTCCCGCAGAAGGGTTCTTTGCCTACGTGTTTTTTAATTGAATATTTAGTCGTAACTTAGCGGACTGCTTGACAGGCAGAGAATTTGTGGGGAAGAATAGCCGGTCGCCTGGATGCGACAGCTGAGTTTGCGGGGGTGGATGGTGTCGAAGTATCGATAGAAGTGCCGGTAAAGGAAGGCTGGAGCGGGGAAGTGCCGGAGCTGCATAATGAGTGGAACATTTATTAACACTAATGAATATGAGAACAAATAGATTTTTAGGCTTCATCATGTCTGTGGCGG
>SAMEA3663158__coassemble_1368_pt1 | contig 4845 bp, 3 predicted proteins | sample SAMEA3663158__metabat2_high_PE_011 | metagenome-assembled genome bin SAMEA3663158 (sample SAMEA3663158) | pig gut metagenome | biome: pig gut; feature: pig-associated habitat; material: faeces | place: Denmark | collected 2012 | reverse complement strand
CTCAAGGACTGGTTCTTCGGTCTTCAGGCCGGGACAAGCGGAAGATACCGTCTTACGGTAAATCCTCGTACACTGACACTTACAGCCAAGAAGCTCAGCCCGCTGGAAGATAAGAAAGAAGTACAGTGGCAAGAGGGTATGGTGTACATGGTGGGCGACGCAACACCTGCAGGATGGGACATCAACGGTCCTACGCCTATGACAAAGAATGGTGACATCTTCACCTATGAAGGACCATTATCCGTGGGCGAAATGAAATTCCCGGTCGAGTTCAGATGGGATTGCCCTACTTATATGTCAGAGACCGCCGGTCAGGAAATCGCTGCGGGAACCACCTATAAAGTTGTGCTTGCTCAAACCGGTGAACCTGACAGCAAATTCAAAGTGGCAAAGGCCGGTAACTATAAGTTGACACTTGACACCAAGGCCATGACACTTAAGGTAGAGGCGCAATAATGAGACGAAAAGTTTTGTATGTGCTTATGTTGTTGTCTTTGGCGAGCGTTTCGATGCTCGCCAGAGACAGCAAATTCACCCGTCACGGCACAGGGCCGAAATACTGGATAGCCTACGAGTGGTGCTTTGACAATGACAAGCCTATCCCGGAAAAAAGATGGCAACAGAATATCGACTGGATGGCCGACAACTTGAAGGAATACGGCTATGACATGATCTGTAATGACGGATGGATCGAAGCCGCCCAGACAATAAACGAGAATGGGTATATCACAAAATACAACAGTTCGTGGCTGAATGGTTTTTCGTATTGGAATAAATACATCGCTGAAAAAGGGATGAAGGTAGGTGTCTATTACAACCCTATGTGGTTGACAAGGGCAGCCTTCTTCTCAAATGCCAAAGTACAAGGCACGGATGATATAAAACCAAGCGACATCGTAGGTAGCCACAGCTTCAACAGTGAGTTGTTTTGGGTCGATGTGAACAAGAAAGGCGCGGAACAATGGATAAAAGGCTATGTTCGGTATTTTATCAATCTGGGTGTAAGTTATCTGAGGATTGACTTTCTGGAGAACTATGAACGGAACTATGGTACAGAAGCATATTCCCAGGCGCTTAAGTGGATTGAAGAAGAAGCCGGAGATGATTTGTTTATCAGTCTGGTGATGCCGAATTGCTTCAATCATGGGGAGACGGAAATCAAGTACGGAGACATGATACGAGTGAGCAATGATTGTTTCAAGGGTGGATGGGACTTTCTCAGTAACCGAAGCCGCGGAAGGCATAGAAGTTATTGGCCACAGTATGATAATGTCTTTGATGGATTCATCGCATTCTCAGACATTACGAAGCCTGGCCAGTTGATTGCCGACGGAGATTTCATGCGCCTTGCAAGTCTCCGCGATGTGGAAGAGATGCGTTTCGAGTTTTCGCTGATGGTGATGGCAGGTTCGGCCCTTTGCGTCGCCGATGAATTTGACACCGCCACAAAGGAGGTTTTGGAGGTTTACAAGAACCGTGAGCTTCTTGCCCTGAATGAAGAAGGCTTTGTCGCCGACCCATATTCTTTGGACATCAGCGCATCCTCAAGTTCCTGTTGGTTCGGGAAGACCAAGGACGGAGATGTCATACTGGGCCTTTTCAACAGAGAGGAAACCGAAATCAGTTATCGCATAGATTTCAAAGAAGTCCTTGGACTGGAACAAGAAGATGTGGAGAACATCAGAGATTTGTGGCGGCATAAGGATTTGGGGTCGTTTTCCTCAGGCTATTCCACCACATTACAGCCTCATTCCTGCCGTGTTTTGAGAATACATCCGGGAAGGGGGAAAAGTAGATATTCAGGCTTCCTTTCAGGATGCTCTAAAAACTAACACAATGAAATTCAACCCTCTATATACCATACTTGTTCTATTCACCTTGTCATCCTGTGTCGAATCGGCGTCCTGTGCCACATCTGAAACCAAGCTGGCCTCTCCTTCCGGCGACCTGTGTATGGCCTTTGAACTCACCGGAAAAGGAGAGCCGAGATATTCTCTGAATTACAAAGACACACCTGTTGTTTTGCCAAGCCATCTTGGTTTTGAGTTAAGAGGAGTTCTCAAAGCTCAGAAGATTGTATTCGATGCCCAATCCATTCAGAAAGTCGATGCGAAGCCGACAGAGCCATTCGACAGAGATTTTTGCGTTGACACCGTGTTATTCTCTTCACTCGATGAGACTTGGACTCCTGTACTCGGCGAGGAGAGGACTGTTCTCAACAATTACAACGAAATGGAGGTCAGATTATCGCAGCCAAGCACCGGCCGTAGAATGAACATCCGTTTCCGTCTATTCGACGATGGTCTGGGATTCCGCTACGAATTTCCTGACAACCAGCTTCTTTCATACTTTATAATCAAAGAGGAGCTCTCTGAATTCAGAATGTCCGGAAATCATACCGCTTGGTGGATTCCTGGAGACTTCGACACACAGGAATATGAATACACGGAATGTCGCCTCGACCAGATAGATGAGAATCTGCAGAAAGCCGTATGCGCCAACGATTCCCAGACCCCTTTCTCATTGAACGGAGTCCAGACATCTCTTCAGATGCGCACCGATGATAGCCTGTACATCAATATTCACGAAGCGGCTCTGAAGGATTATCCTTGCATGCATCTTTTGTACGATAAGAAAACCCGCTCTTTCCGTAGCTTCCTGACCCCTGACGCACAAGGTTGGAAAGGTCGCATGCAAACCCCTTGTGTGACTCCTTGGAGAACAGTTCAGGTCACATCTTCCCCGGAAGAGCAGCTTGCAAGCAGGATGATTCTCAATCTGAATGAGCCTTGCGCCTATGAAGACGTAAGCTGGATCCACCCGGTTAAATACATGGGTGTGTGGTGGGAAATGATCTCAGGAGCAGGTGATTGGGCATATACTCGTGATTGTCAGTCAATAAGGTTGGACAGTATGGATTACGTCACTGCCAAGCCAAGCGGCCGTCACAGTGCGAATAACGAAAACGTCCGCAGATACATCGACTTTGCAGCGGCAAATGGCTTTGATGCTGTTCTTGTAGAGGGTTGGAACATCGGCTGGGAAGACTGGGCTAATTGCAATAAGGATTACGTGTTTGATTTCGTCACTCCATATCCGGACTTCGACATCGACGCATTGAATTCTTATGCCCATTCGAAAGGTATCAAGCTCATAATGCACCACGAAACATCTTCAAGCGTGAGAAATTACGAGCGGCATATGGAAGCGGCTTACAACCTTATGAATCATTATGGCTACGATGCCGTCAAGAGCGGATATGTAGGGGACATCGTGACTCCTGGCGACCATCACTACAGTCAATGGATGATCAATCACTACCAATATGCTCTGACAGAAGCGGCAAGGCATCATATTATGGTCAATGCGCACGAGGCGGTACGACCGACAGGTCTTTGCCGGACATATCCTAATCTTATCGGGAATGAATCAGCGCGTGGCACAGAGTATCAGGCATTCGGAGGCACACAGCCAAAGCATACTACAATCCTGCAGTTCACACGCCTGAACGGTGGTCCGATGGACTTCACTCCCGGCATATTCGAGCAAGACTTGAGCAAAGCCGGAGGCAATGACTCCAAGGTTCTGGCTACCATTGCCAATCAACTGTCATTGTACGTCACAATGTATTCACCTTTACAGATGGCAGCGGATCTTCCTCAGAATTATGAGCGGTTTATGGACGCGTTTCAATTCATAAAGGATGTGGCGGTGGACTGGGAGCGTTCAATCTACCTTGATGCCGAGCCCGGAGATTATGTTGTCATCGCACGCAAGCCAAAACAGGAAACGCTTACAGGAAGCGCAAAAGATTTCAGTTTTGGAGAAGACACTTGGTTCGTGGGAGGAACAACCGATGAGAACGCACGTACCGTAACCGTCGATTTTTCTTTTCTGACACCTGGCAAGTGTTTCGATGCCGTCATATATTCTGATGCACCGGATGCGGATTACCGCACCAACCCGCAAGCCTACAGGATCAGCCAAATGGAAATCACCTCGGAGGATGACCTTATCCTCCGCATGGCCCCGGGTGGCGGTTTTGCAATCTCCCTTAAAGCGAAGTAAAGGATAACGTAACGATCTATACAATCAGAACCGACATATTCCGCCTCTTTTTCAAGAGGCGGAATATGTTTATCTTGTGTCCAAACAGGTCATTATATTGGCACAACGTACGGACAAGACACTGCGCCACACAAGCGATTAATGTCTCGGAAAGCAAGTAGGGATGAATCCCCATATCCACAAGACGGGTGACGCAACCCCAGGCACTGTTAGTGTGAAGCGTTGAAAGCAGAATTCGACGCGTATGATTTCTTACAAAACACCTTCAGCCACACAGCCACTGTGATCCACCCTGGTGGCACCTTGACTGAAAAACTATAGCTTTAGGCTTTTACTTTTTCAGCCATAGCGTGCCCTCACCCACGTCTGTGGCACAGTAACATGAAAGCGTTCTGTAAGCGAGGGAACTTTTCGCCCCAGCTTGTAATGATTCAAGGCGGTATATTCACAAGTCCTAACTAATGGTCATCCCCAATTTGAACATCGGGAGGTACATCGCGATCAGCACGAAGCCGACAGCCACCAAGAGGAAACCGTGCGGCTTCTCGCATCAGAAACCATCATAACCGTAAGCGGGAATATGGAAAGCAACCTCAACATCGCATCAGTCCTTCACCGTCTCCTTCAGGTTCTTGTCCTGATCTATCTCCCAAACATTAAAGACCCCGTCCTTGTCAAAGTCAACCACTGAGACCGCCTGAGCCTTGAAGCCGTTCTCGCCGGCCTCCACCACCTCAATTCGATAGTTGGCGTTTCCTCCGTCCGTCACAAGGGACG
>SAMEA3663158__coassemble_1033_pt1 | contig 5582 bp, 5 predicted proteins | sample SAMEA3663158__metabat2_high_PE_011 | metagenome-assembled genome bin SAMEA3663158 (sample SAMEA3663158) | pig gut metagenome | biome: pig gut; feature: pig-associated habitat; material: faeces | place: Denmark | collected 2012 | reverse complement strand
TCGCACCTTTATTATATGGGGCGGGCTCTCCGTGTGTTGGAGAACTCGTTCGACAAGCTTGTGGCTCCGTTCAACGAGAAGCAGAAGAAGGTGGTTCTGAAGTTCTTCAATGACTACAAGGCGGAGCTGGACAAGCATTTCGCCTACGAGGAGGAGGTGGTCTTTCCGTATGTCGAGTCCCTGCTGCGAGGCGCGGCGGGAGACTCTGAATATTCCATCGAACAGTTCGAGGAACATCACGAGAACGTGGAGGAGAAGCTTGAGGACTTGAAGAACATCGTGATGAAATATCTTCCGGGGGACTGCTCCAACGAGTTGAAGATTATGGTGTTGCTGTCAATCTATCATCTGCACGATGATCTGAGGAGGCATACCTACGTTGAGAATAATATTCTTGTGCCGATAGTAAGCGGGTTTGAGCGTGATGGAAAATAGGAAGACTGTGACATTGATCGTGCCGTCTGACATTGTCGCCAGGGGGCTTGAGAGCATTCTTTCTGAACACGGTGAATTTCAGGTTCAGGAGAATCTGGTTGACTGTTCAAGGGCCAGCGAGGCGAGGCTTCGCAATCTGGCTCCGGACATCATCATCATTGACCCGTCTGTCTTTGATTTCCAGGGTCGGAAGGAGGGGCGTCTGGCGATCGCCGAGCTTTGCGACGCTTCCGTGATCGCGTTGGAGGGGCCGGCTGTGACGGAGGATGTTCTGAAGCAGTATGACGGGGCTATTTCGTTGTATGATGATTCTGTGGGGATATTGAAGAAGATTCATTCGGCGGATGATTCTCGGCAGCCTGACGTGGCTTCCGATGGGGATGAGCTTTCGGCGCGTGAGAAGGAGATTCTGGTGTGCGTGGCGCAGGGGATGCTCAACAAGGAGATCGCCGACAAGTTCAGTCTGTCCATCTACACCGTCATCACGCATCGTAAGAACATCACGCGCAAGACCGGCATCAAGACCGTCGCCGGTCTCACCGTCTATGCGATCCTCAACAATCTCATTGACATTAATTCTGTGCAGTAACTTCGTTTGCTGAGCTTGTAGAGGCACCGAAACATCTAACAACCTCTAAAGGATAGGCAATACCCCTCTCAACCAGAATTTTGCACGTTACCAAAATTCTTGGGTCGAGAGGGGTATATGCCTATGGGGTAAATTGTCAGAATGGTTCAAACCTTATTCCGTCACTAAACTTGTGGCCACTTATCTTGCGGTTGCTGAACTTGTGGTTGCTGAGCCTGTCGAAGCATCGAAGTTGCATACAGTCAGGGATAGGCAATACCCCTCTCAACCAGAATTTTGCACGTTACCAAAATTCTTGGGTCGAGAGGGGTATTTGCCTATGGGCTAACTTGTCCGAATGGTTCAAACCTATATTCGGTCACAAAGTCTTCGGTGTGCTATTTCAGGTTAATCTCCGCAATGACGGGATAATGGTCTGAGTAGCGGATGCGGGGGACGGAATGGGAGACGGCGGTGAAATGTGACGGGTAAAGAATATAATCGATGCGGATGAAAGGCCAGAGGAATGAATATGTCGCTCCGAAGCCTTTGCCGGCTTCCACGAAGGAGTCGTCCCGGCCCTTCTTTAGACGGTTGTAGGTGTACGACATCGGATTGTCGTTGAAATCTCCCGTCACGATGGCCTCCAGCGTGCAGTCCTCGATGTCCGACATCACTTTGTCCACCTGCTCCGGCCTCCTTCTGATGGACTTCTTCATTTTCTCCTCCGTCTCCCACATCAGTTCTCCGTCCTTGTCCGCCACAGACTTCTTGAGCCGTGACAACGACACGTTATAACTCTCAAAATGACAGTTATAGACCCGGATTTCGGCACCTTCTCCGATTTTCAGGTCAGTAAATATCGCAAGATTCGAGCTTTTGTCGAACATCAGTTTTCCCTTGTTGAGAATAGGGAATTTGCTCAGTGTCACGTTGCCGTAACTTCCCTTGTCTGTCACGAACATGAAGTAACCAACATGATACCCGGGGAAACGCTTCTCGAAGAACCTCGCCACATCATATTCCCCAGGCAGATTGACTTCCTGAAGGCACACGATGTCGGCATCGTTCTCCATGATGAACCTCACGACCGAGTCGGCGCATGCCGCCCTGCCGCCTTCTTCCTTGAACTCTTGAGCGCTCCCCAAGGCGAAGTGCCCCACGTTGTAAGTCAGTATTTTGACTGTCTCTGATCCTCTTTCCGCCGCACCGGATGAAAACTGGAAATACCGGCCGATGAATATCAGCGAAGGGAGCAACGCCAGCAGTGGAATCAGAAACGAACTCGAGCCTCTTTTGATCGCAAGGACAAGGAATATCCCGTTCAGGATCGCGATAGGCACGAACAAAAGCCCGAAGACGGTCATATACCAGGCTTTTGCCGGATTCACGACCATCGAGGCGTAACTGAGCAGAAGCAGGAAAGCCGAAATCAACATCAGCAATCTCGCCATGATGCCGCTGAACGAAGTCTCATGTGAATTCCCGCTCATCCCAGATCAGTTTGTCACCTTTGCCAGAGTTTTCCGGATTTTTTCCAGTAGAGAAGTAGCAGGAAGCCGAACAGCATTCCTCCGAGGTGGGCGAAATGCGCCACGCCGTCCATTGTCCCGGTCACGCCGGTGAAGAGTTCAATGGCGATGAATATCAGGACGAACCATTTGGCCTTCAGAGAGATTGGCGGGAATATCAATGTCCAGATGTCATTCGGGTAAAGCATAGCGTAGCCGATCTGGATTCCATAGATCGCTCCGGAGGCTCCGAGCGTAGGGGTGCGCAGAAGATTGATCTGTCCTGCGGAGAGGATTCCCGAATTGGCTGACGCCATTGCCTCCATCTGGAAATATTCCACGACAGTGTGGGTCAGCGCCGCTCCGAGTCCGGCCACGAAATAGAAGATGAGATATTTCTTTGAACCGATCGTCCTCTCCAGTGCCGAACCGAACATCAAGAGGCAGAACATGTTGAAGAAAAGATGCCAGAACCCTCCGTGCATGAACAAGTAAGTGATTGGTTGCCAGATGCGGAAGAATGGGGAGGCCGGGTAGAACATCGCGAATGTGCTGACCATGAAGTTCTGGTTGATCACCGTGGCGATGTACATCACTATATTGATCAGCAGAATATTCCGTGTGACCGGCGGGAACCTGTTGAGGAATCCGCCTATTCCTGATTGCCTGTCATCGTAGTAGTAGGGCATAATCCTATAATATTCAAAAAATTAAAATAACTTTTCCACCTGAGCGGAGGTCATGATCGCCATGATCCTTTTGCCATTGCCGGTCAGTTCGGGGTTGCTGCTTGAAAGCAGGGTGTCCAGCAGGTGCCGCGCCTCCATCGGGGAAGCCAGCGGGTCGCAGCTTGACGCTCCCAGCAGGGCAATCTTCTCAGCCATAGCCGCTTCCATCACTCCCGGCAGCGATGAACTGTCATCCGAGAGGATCAGCAGCAGGTCAGAGACCATCGTCTGGATCTTTCCCGCCTCGCACGAATATCCTTCCGGAACCCCGTTGACCACAATCGTGTCTGTCCCGAACGGTGAGATGTCAAAACCGAGTCTGGCGAGCAGCTCGGCCTTGTCGTCGAAAACGGCTCTGTTCGCGGCTCCGACCTCTACCTTCACCGGGAACATATTCGCTTGCGTGACGTGCTCGTTCTTTGTGAGGGCCGCCAACGCCCTGTCGTAAAGTATTCGTTCTCTGGCCCTTCTGACGTTCACAATCATCAGACCGTCCCTTGCCGGGGCGACGATATATTTTCCGCCGAGGATGATGGTCTGTGTGACCGGCAGCGTTTTCTCTTCGAAAAGTTTGCCATAGTCCTCCCGCCGGTCAACATATTGCCCGAATCTTTCTTTTCCGGAGTCTTTCCATCCGGTCGCCGAGCCATATCCTTTGCCCGCCGGGCCGCCAAACTCATACGCCGGGCCGCCAAGTTCGGTCGCTGAGCCTGTCGAAGCGCCCCTCCCTACGGCACCATATTCATCCGTCGCAGATCCTGCCGAAGTGACCGGGTCAAACGGATTGTACCCACCGTCAACAGCCACCTGCGGAATGCTCTCTGGCTGATATTCAGAGAAATGAGACCCGAGCACCGGCATGTCGTTAGCCTCCGGATTGCTGAAATCAATCCCTCCCGCGAACGCATTTTTCCCCAGCACCTCCTTCACCGAAGCATAGACGACTTGGAATATGAACGAGTCGTCCTCGAACTTCACCTCGGACTTAGTCGGGCTGATGTTCACGTCCACGCTGTGCGGATCCACTTCCAGATAGATGAAATAGGATGGAGTGACTCCGTCAGCGATCATCCCCTCGTAGGCCTTCATAACGGCCTTGTGCAGGTACGGACTCCGGAAATACCTTCCGTTGACGAAGAAAAACTGGTTTCCCAAAGTTTTCCTCGCCGTGTCCGGCCTTCCAACGAAACCCCTCAGGCTTACCACGGAGGTGTCCGCGCAGACATCAACAACATCTCCGGTGACAGATGCCCCGAGAAGATCCATAATCCTGTATTTCAAGGATTTCGCCGGCTTGAGAACGAAAACGTCCTTCCCGTTGTGACTGAGCGAGAACCCAATCTCAGGCCTCGTCAGAGCCACTTTCGTGAACTCTTCGACAATATGCTTGAACTCCACGTTGTCCGACTTCAGGAATTTCCTTCTGGCCGGCACATTGTAGAAAAGATTTCTGACAGCTATGTTTGTCCCTTTCGGAGTGGCGATCTCTGTCGTGGAATTGTGGACCGACGCCGCGAACTCGACCTGGCAGCCAACCTCCTCATCCTCCGTGCGGGTCTTCAGCGTCACCTCAGCCACCGCCGCGATCGAGGCCAACGCCTCGCCCCTGAATCCGAAGGTCGTGATGTCCTCCAGATCCTCCGCGGTCGCGATTTTCGATGTGGCGTGCCTCTCGAAACAGAGCACGGCATCGTCCGGATTCATCCCCTTGCCGTTGTCTATGACTTGGATCAGAGTCCGTCCCGAGTCCTTGATTATCACCGAGATCTGTTCCGCCCCCGCGTCTACGGCATTCTCCACAAGTTCCTTCACCACGGAAGCCGGCCTTTGCACAACCTCTCCCGCGGCGATCATATTCGCTATGTTTCCAGGCAGTATCCTGAGTTCCATCCTAAAGCAGTGAATAGAATTTCGTGAAATAAATCAGGACCACAGCGAGCAGGACCAATCCGACCATCCCGATGATTTTCTGTGCCTTGGTGGCCACGGTTGTCCTTCTCGCGTAGTTGCCTTCACGCAGCGACCCGCGGATGTAGGAGCCAGGTACATATTCACCTTTCTCCTTTTCTTTCTCAAAAGTGCCGTCAACCTTTCCGAACTTCTGCCGGCGCTCTTCCTCCTCCTTATCGTAGTAGAGGGGCTTATAGTTGAATCTCCTATGCTCCTGTTCTCCAGGAAAAGTAAAAAAGCCCATAATCTTTCAAATTACCTTAAATAATAACAAATATAATCAAAATCTCAGAATCCGGTTTGAATTCCGGGAACTATATGTCTGTTGACTAAGTTTAAGTAAATGTTAAAAAATAACCTGCTTCATTTTGGGGGCTCTCTTATGCGGCC
>SAMEA3663158__coassemble_591_pt1 | contig 7491 bp, 7 predicted proteins | sample SAMEA3663158__metabat2_high_PE_011 | metagenome-assembled genome bin SAMEA3663158 (sample SAMEA3663158) | pig gut metagenome | biome: pig gut; feature: pig-associated habitat; material: faeces | place: Denmark | collected 2012 | reverse complement strand
CGTCCCTTGTGACGGACGGAGGAAACGCCAACTATCGAATTGAGGTGGTGGAGGCTGGCGAGAACGGCTTCAAGGCACAGGCTGTCTCCGTGGTCGATTTTGACAAGGACGGAGTCTTTAACGTTTGGGAGATTGACCAGGACAAGAACCTGAAGGAGACTGTGAAGGACTGATGCGATGTTGAGGTTGCTTTCCATATTCCCACTTACGGTTATGATGGTTTCTGATGCGAGGAGCCGCACGGTGTCATCCTGGTGGCTGTCTGCTTCGTGCTGATCGCGATGTACCTCCCGATGTTCAAATTGAGGATGACCATTAGTTAGGGCTTGTGAATATACCGCCTTGAATCATTACAAGCCGGGGCGAAAAGTTCCCTCGCTTACAGAACGCTTTCATGTTACTGTGCCACAGACGTGGGTGAGGGCACGCTATGGCTGAAAAAGTAAAAGCCTAAAGCTATAGTTTTTCAGTCAAGGTGCCACCAGGGTGGATCACAGTGGCTGTGTGGCTGAAGGTGTTTTGTAAGAAATCATACGCGTCGAATTCTGCTTTCAACGCATTCGGAATCGCACTCATGAGTGGGGGGAGGTATAAAACTTAACCTTTACAAACACTATAAAGCCCAGGTTCGGTTTTTATTGCTAACTTTACAGACGGTTGAAGAACATTATTGTTTTTCAACCGTTTAGTTATTGTTGAAAACTTTACAACACAATGTTTGGGCAATTTACTCATTTTGATTCGTCGTGATTCTGGTCTAAATTTGACAGTGTTGATGACCGGTAATGCCGGCATCGCGATAAGCCGAAACACTAAAGCGACACAATAACTACTGAATATGCTATACCAGAAAAGAATCAATAAAATTATAGGTGACATCGACAAGTTCTTCGACACGATCGACCAGGCCTTGCTGATTTTCGGTGAGGGGGTGAAGAACTATCTTTATACTAATGTCGAGGCGTTCAAAGGGAATCTTCAGACGATGACCCGGCTGGAGAACGAGGCGGAACTCCTTCGCAGGGAGATCGAGGCCGGACTTTACAGGCAGTCAAGTCTTGTGAGGCTTAGAGGAGACATCATGCGTCTTCTGGAGGCCTTGGACCACATCATCGACACCTTGAACGACAATCTGTTCCAGTTCGAGATAGAGAGGCCGTTCATTCCGGTGGAGTTGAATGCGGATTTCTTGAAACTCACTGAGTTGTCCACTCAGGCTGTGGAGACGGCCATTCCAGCGGCCAAGGCCTATTTCAGGACTTCGGACAGTATCACCGAGAAGGTTCACAGGGTCTATTTCTACGAAAAGGAGGCGGACAAACAGGCCAAATCCCTCAAGAAGAAGGTTTTCCATACGATGGACGAATTAAGGCTCAGCCAGAAGTTCCATCTGCGCTACTTCGCACTCCACATCGAGGAGATTTCAATGGAGGCCGAGAAAGTGGCTGACCAGCTGTCGGTTATGTCAATCAAAAGAAGCATCTGATGACAGTGACGGTGTTCATACTCTTTGTCATCATCCTGACGGGATGGTTCTCGGTGACGGATCTGCCGGTCGCTCTGGCACCTGCCGGAACCTGCCACACTGTGGCCAGACGGTTCCGTGTCCCGGGAATAATGCTTCTGCTGTTTGTCGGGGTCGGCCTTTCCCGTTTAGAGGTCCCTCAGCTTGTCCCCGGCAGGGATTACGCTGTGGTGATCTTCGCCGCGACCTTGGCGGTAGTGGCCGTCAGGATATTCATAAAGGACGCTTCCATAGTGTTTTCTCTTGCCGGAGCGATAGCCGGGACGCGGATGCTCCAAAGCGGTTCGTCGGCGATCCGGTGGTCGGTGCCGCTTTCGTGGCTGGCCGCGGTCATATTCACAATCCTTATCGCCATCATTCTTTGCAAGGTAATCTCTGCGATTTCGTCAAGGTCTGATTGTCATCTGCTTACGAAGATGAACAGGATGGGGCTGGCGATGACGATCGCGGCCTCGGCGCTGATGCTTGCCATAGGGTTCAACCTTGGAGGGCTTGTTCCGTCGGTCTCAACGTTGGAATTCCAACTGTTGGTGTTTGCCGCTGTTGCCATAGCCATATGTTTGCTGGTAAAGGGCGAGGCCGGAGCCAAATCGCACAGACTTATGGAGAGGTGGTTCGACATCAATGCCGAGGCCGCTTTGGCGATGACGCTTGCCACCGCGCTTGTCACCTTGATCTTCTCTTTCGATTTGAGGATCGGGAATATTCAATTGAAAGCCACTCCTTTGGCTCCGGGGCTTCTGATGTTGGCTGGGCTTGCCGGCTGCGAACTGGCTCAGAACAAGGAGGTCAATTGGATGCCTCTTGCCTCCAAGATCGGCACGGACGCGCTTTTGACTCCGCTTCTGGCGATGATTCTCGCCTGTCTTATCTCTGGTATGATACATCCGAACCTGTTCTCCTTGGTGAACGCCCAGGTCGGGCTCCTCATTATGCTTCTCGCCCTTGTCTCGGGCGGCCTGACGGTCATGTCGTTCCTTTATCTGCGCGCATCGAAAACCTCCGGCAGGACTCTTCGTGAAATGGACGATGAACTGAACGAGAACCGCCGGGCAATCAACGAGATGGAGATCAAGACGATGCAGGCGGAGAATGAGAACCTGCACAACCTGCTGGATCTCAAGCGCAAGGAACTCGTCAGCGTGGCGATGAACCTGAGCGAGCAGAAAGAGTTCATGGACGGACTCTACGAAAAGGTCAAACAGGCTCAGGCGGAGATGGAACCGGAGAAGAAGGACGAACTTCTTCACGAACTCCGTACCGATCTCAATCTCAGAAGGAATTTCTCCAACGAGATAGACAGTTTCTATGCCCAGGTCGAGACCCTCCACAAGGATTTCACGGCCCGGATGACCGAACGGTTCCCACAATTGACAAAACAGGAGAGACGCCTGGCTATGCTGCTAAGGCTCGGTTTCTCCACGAAATATATAGCCACATTGATGAATATAGCTCCGACGAGTGTCGAGATAGGCAGGCACAGGCTCCGCGCGAAGCTTGGCCTGGCCAGAGGGCAGAATCTGACGGAATTTGTCAAAACTATATAACCAAGTTTATTAATCGCTTAATGTTGTAAAGTATGAAAAGAGTTGTTTTTGTTTCTCTGGCAGCCTTTCTGGCAGTCTCGTTGTCCGCCCAGACAACGGACACGAAGAAGGATTCAGAGGTTGAACTGAACCAGTATGGTCAGCAGGTGAACTCCATTCCGGGACAGGTAAAGATCCAGGACGGAATCATGGTGCTGGACGCCAAGAAGATTGACTACAAGATGTGGTTCGACATCCGTGTGCAGGGCGACGCAGCTGTCTTTTTCGGAGGTCCGGACTTCACTTCTTCCCAACTTGACGGGAAGGATAATCCTAACCACATCGGAAACGGAATGTCCATCCGCCGTGCCCGTTTCGCCGTCAAGGCCCAGCTGGACAGGAACTGGTACGGAGAGATTGACACTGACTGGGCTGATGGAATATGTGAACTCAAGGATGCCATTCTGGCCTATAATGGAGTGCCAGGGCTTGAGATCAAGGCAGGTAATTTCAAGGAGTCTTTCTCCATCCAGCGCAACACCACATCCCGTTACCTTATGTTCATGGAGCGCCCGATGGTGACCTCGCTCGCACCGTCAAGGCATCTGGGGCTGAATCTGACATATTCAAACAAATGGTTCTGGTTTGCCGGCGGTGTGTTCGGACCTGAGCTCAAGGGTGCCGAGGAGGCCACGGCCATGAAGGACAACAACAAGGATCTTGGCCGCAACGCAGGCCTGTCCTACACGGGGAAAGTAGTCTTCCGTCCTCTCTATAAGTGTTCGGAGTCGGCTCTTCATCTTGGCGGAGCGATATCCTACCGTGAGCCGAAGGTCACATCCACCGACGCTTACGGAGCCGCGCGCTACAGCAGCCGCAACTCTACGAGCATCAACAGGAAGAAGTACCTCGACACCGATGTCATCACAGGTCTTGACCATGAGCTTGCCTGGACCGCAGAGCTTGCCGGTTTCTACAAAGGGCTGCGCTATGAGGGCGCCTACCTCACCCGCGGGGCTTTTCTGGACAAGAAGATCAACAACCTCGGAACCCAGTGGGCCGACGGTTGGTACGCGCAGGCTTCCTATCTTCTTTTCGGCGGCCGTCAGAACTACGACTACGATGGCGCCAAACCGACCAGAATCACTCCTGGGCGCTCCTGGGGTGATGTCGAACTTGCCGTGCGTTATGAATATTGCGACTTCAACACCGCTGACTACTTCGGAGGAAGCGCGGAGGCGTTCAGTTTCGGGATCAACTTCTACCCGACCAAGAACGTGAAGTTTGTCATCAACTACCAGTACAACAACAATGACCGCTATGCCAACGGCAAGGGCAAGCTGTTCGTTGGTCACGACGCCGCCGGCAATCCTACCAAGGACTACACCAAGGTAGTAGAGGGCGCCGGCAAGGCCGGGGTTGACTACCATATGCTCGCGATGCGTTTCCAAGTCGCTTTCTAATTGATTTATAAAATATTATGAATATGAAAAAGATAGCATTGTTTTCGGCGTTGGCTCTCATTCTCGCCGGATTCGCCTCCTGCGTTGAGGATAAGATTTACGATGTGGCCAGCATTTCCGACATAAAGAACACCGTTGCCTACACAGAGGATGACGCCGTGACGGTGACAGCGAAAGTCACCGCTCTGGTGGAGATCACAAAGGTTGAGTTGCTGTACAAGGCGGGGACAGAAGCGGAAAAGACTGTTCCTATGACCGGAATGACAAATGATGCTGGCGTGTACCAAGGAACCATCCCAGCCGCCCCGGTCGGCACAAAGGTCGTCTATCACATTGAAGCGAGCACAGACGGGAACACTGAATGTTCTCCGGAGGTCTCCTACACCGTCGGTGAGGTTCCGATCGACTACACTGGCCTGGCTCTGAACGAGCTCAACGGCAACGACAAATTCATCGAGATCTACAACAAAGGGAAAGAGGACATCCATATTAAAGGAATATCCATCCAGAAGGACGGCAAGGATGTCTGGACGGCTCCTTCCGCCATCCTTAAATCAGGAGAGTTCGTTCTCCTTTACAGCACCGATGTCCAGGCCGATCACGCAGAGCATCCAGAAGGCTATTTCTTTGGCTCAGGCCTTTCCGCCAAAAAGGCTGTCAAGGTGGAACTGTTCGACCCTAAAGGCGGAAGTCTGGACTGCTTCAATCTCGTGAACTTCGTCAAGAAGGCAAGCGCGTCCTACAGCCGTGTTCCTGACGGGACAGGGGCTTGGTACTTCACTTCCGCCACCCCGGCCGCCAAGAACGCCAACGAGACCGCTGACAAAGTCGAAGGTTTGGAATAGAATTATAGATAATGCCCACAAAGTCACGTGATTCGGAGCGAAGCGACCGAAGGGGTTCGGGGAAACCTTTCCCCGTGCCCCTCAGGGGCTGTCGCGAAGTGACTGGGGGGGGATATGCATTAATGGAATTAATATATTCATAAATAATTGATTGCTATGGCAAAAGAAGAAATGAAGATTGGCGAGATCTCTAAGCCTCGCTTCGAGTTCCGCTCGTTTGGACAGTGCTTCTGTGAGGCACACAAGAGGATGGCGCGTCTGTCCGTTCCTGTTCCTGAGAAGGTCTGGGAGCGCTCAAGCGACGAGATTTACATCATCTCGCGCAAGAACGACATCAACAACACCAAGATCCGAGGCGGCAAGATGGACATCAAGACCTACGTCCAGACCGTCGATGGCCTTGAGCAGTGGAATCCGTTGATGAAGGGCGAGTTCCCTATCAGCGCCAAGGTGCTTGAGGAGGAGGTTTTCCCTGCATTTATGGTTGAGATGCCTAAACTGACAAAGGACACCTACACCTACGAGGAGTTCATCGCGATGGTGAAGGCCAACCCTGATCTCGCCGCCGTGCGTGTCCACAAGCAGCGTTTCGGCTATATGGTCAACGACACGATCTGCGAGGTAGGTAATGTTCTCATCAACGGGGCCAAGGTCGTGACCATCAACAGCGAATCGACAGAGATCGAGGACATCAAGAAGACCATCAAGGATGTCGGTCTTGAGGGTGTGGAGAACATCAACTACCTCCAGGCCATCAAGCGTGTTATCGGAATGATTGACAAACCTCTTGCAAACGAATAGATTATGGCACAGGAAATCGAAAGGAAATTTTTGGTGAACGGCGACTTCAAGTCGGATGCGTTCAAGGCTACAAGAATCACTCAAGGCTACCTCAGCAGTGTTCCGGAAAGAACTGTACGCGTGCGTGTGAAGGGTGACAAGGGATTCATCACCATCAAGGGAATCGGCAATGCCAGCGGCGCGAGCCGTTTCGAGTGGGAGAAAGAGATTCCTGTCGAGGATGTGAAGGCTTTGCTGGAGATCTGCGAGCCGGGTGTCATTGACAAGACCCGTTACCTTGTGAAGGTCGGGACCCACACCTTCGAGGTGGATGAGTTCTACGGTGACAATGAGGGACTTACGGTGGCCGAAGTGGAACTTTCCGACGAGAACGAGGCTTTCGACAAGCCGTCCTGGCTCGGCGAGGAGGTCACCGGCGACGCCAAGTACTACAACTCGATGCTGATGAAGAATCCTTACAAGAACTGGAAGTAGGGTCTTTGATTGGTGAGCCTGTCGAAGTGACCTTCAAAGCACAAAAGTTCAATTTAAAATATTCACGAATATGTCAGACCCTCTGGATATGAACAACTACCGCCTCGAAAAGCTTCCGAAGATGCAGAAAAGCGGCTTCGAGATCTGGATGGCGCGTCTCGGCGGCCCGCTCGCCATACTTGCCTTTGTCCTTATCTACTGGTTCGGACATTTCGGCTTCATCGACAGCCTCACCGCTGAATCCGTGTCGGGAAGGGCCCTGGCACGGCTGAACGAGATAGGCCTGCCCGCGTTCATAAGGTCCAACTATGCGATGTTGGCCATATTCACGGCGGGCCTTATCCTTTGGATGACCGAGGCGATTCCGAACTATCTCACCTCGCTGATCATCATCCTGCTCATCGTCCTCTGCGGTGTCACGACCCAGAAGGAGGCCTTCGCCCAGCTGGGACATCCGGTGATGTGGCTGAATATCCTTTCCTTCGTCCTCGCCTCGATGCTTGTCAAGACCAAGTTCGCCAAACGCCTTGCGATGTGGTTCGTGATCAAGTTCGGCAAGACCGCTAAGGGAGTCCTGTGGAGTTTCCTCATAATCAACATCGTGCTATCGATGTTCATCTCCGCCACGACCGTCAAGGCCACGATAATGCTTCCGATCTTCATGGTTGTCTGCGCCATCTACGGAGCGTCTGACGGTCACCGAAATAATTTCGGGCGCAACCTCGTGATCCAGAATCTGTTCCAAGTGAACATCGGAGCGAATGCCTTCTACACCGGAAGCGGCGCCCACCTGTTGGCCATCTCCTTGATCTTCGGCGCCGCCGGGGCGAGCCAGTTCGGTTACTCGGACTGGCTGG
>SAMEA3663158__coassemble_449_pt1 | contig 8498 bp, 6 predicted proteins | sample SAMEA3663158__metabat2_high_PE_011 | metagenome-assembled genome bin SAMEA3663158 (sample SAMEA3663158) | pig gut metagenome | biome: pig gut; feature: pig-associated habitat; material: faeces | place: Denmark | collected 2012 | reverse complement strand
CATGATCCTCCTCGCGTGGATTCTCCTTCTGGTGTTCTTCCCGTTCAAGACCAAGAAACTTGTGCTTGAGATCCCTGCCAACGACAAGAAGAAGGATTGGAAGAGCAAGCTCGTATGGGCTACCTTCATCATCACGATCCTTCTCTGGGCCACGGAGCAACTCCATCACATCAGCTCCAACGTCGTGGCTCTGATTCCTCTCGCCGTCTTCACGGCCACAGGACTCTTCGGCAAGGAGGAGATCAAGGAGATCAACTGGTCGGTACTCTGGCTCGTTGCCGGAGGCTTCGCGTTGGGCTACCTCCTTCAGGACACCGGTCTGGCGAAGGTTCTCATCACGGCGATACCGTTCGGCTCGATGTCTGTCATACTTGTGCTGGTAGTTGCCGGTCTTGTCTGCTACTTCCTCTCGAACTTCATCAGCAACTCCGCCACAGCGGCGCTTCTCATCCCTATCCTCATCGTTGTAGCCGAGGGTATGGCTGATCCTGCCGCCGCCAACAACGCCGCTTTCGTGGCTATGGGCGGTACCCAGGCAATGATCATATTCATCGCTGTGTGCGCGTCAATCGCCATGCTCTTCCCGATCTCCACTCCTCCGAACGCCATCGCCGCGTCCACCGGACTTGTCGAGACCAAGGACATGGCAAAGATCGGCATCATCATCGGTGTGGTCGGATTCATCTTCGGATTCTTCTGGCTCACCAAGATATTCCCGTTCGCACAGTAATTTTACAGTAATATCAGAGAAGCTGTTTTGGAAAAGGAACCAAAGCAGCTTCTCAATGCTTAAAAATCAGTTAGTAGTTATTAAAATGAACAAAATTTTCACTTCACTTGCCGCTTTGGCAATGTGTGCCTCTCTCGGGGCGCAGGAAACGGCTCCAAAGGTTAGCCTCTACGGATTCATCCGCAATTACTACGCTTTCGACACACGTGAGAGCGTAGCGGGAACAGAGGATTTCTTCTATTATCTTCCTAAGGATGAGAACAAGAAGGGCGATGTCGATCTGAATGAGCAGAGCTCTCTCCGCTACGCCGCCATCACTTCCAGAATCGGACTCAATGTGACAGGTTATGAATATAATGGTTTGAAGTTTGGAGCCAAGATCGAGACTGACTTCTACAACGGTCTCTCAGGTGTCACCGGAACGGCCGTCCTCCGTCTTCGTCAGGCATACGTCACTGTCGGAAAGAATGATTGGTTGGTTACCGCCGGTCAGGCTTGGCATCCGATGGCCGCTGATATGCCGGATGTGTTCTCCCTCAACACCGGAGCTCCTTTCGGACCGTTCAGCCGCACGCCTCAGGTCAAGTTCGACTATAAGTTGAGCGATGTGCTCTCGTTGACTGGATCTGCTATTTGGCAGATGCAGTATACTTCTGCCGGTCCTAACGGTGCCTCTGCCAACTACATCAAGTACAGCTGTACTCCAGAACTCTATCTCGGATTGAACTACAGTAGTGAGGGCTTCCTTTTCAAGGCGGGTGTGAATATGCTGTCAATCAAACCAAGAACTATAAATGCGGAAGGAACCAAAAAGGTAAGTGATCGTATCACGACTTTCACTCCGTTTGTCTATGGTCAGTATAAGCATGGGCTGTTCTCCGCAAAGTTCAAGACTACTTTCGCAGAAGCTGGAGAGCATTTCAACCTCAATGGTGGCTATGGTATATCCGGTGTGAAGGATGACGGTATAAGTTATGAATATACCCCTACCCGCAACTCTTCCACTTGGGTGAGCCTTATGCACGGAAAGAAGACACAGTGGATCCTTTTTGCTGGCTATGTGAAGAATTTCGGAACGAAAGACGATCTCTACGGCGCCAAGGACGGCTACGCTCCTGCCGCAAACCTCTATTTCAGCAAGAACAGCTTCTCGAATATGAACCAGATGTGGAGGCTCACACCTACCGTGATCCACAACATCGGCAAGTTCGCGATCGGTCTTGAATATGAGCTCACAAGTGTACAATATGGTGATTACAAGACTATTGACGGTGTGAAATGCATCGGCGCCAACGGCCTTGCCAAGGACAATCTCCACTGGATCACCAACCATCGTGTCCAGGCTCTGGTCAAGTTTACTTTCTAATATTATTGTTTGACAAGTCAAGGCTGTTGTCGGCCTTGCACGGAAAGATTGACGCTATGAAGAAGATAATCCCAATGCTGGCATCGGCCATCGCCTTGTCACTTACCGCTTTACCATCTGAGGCACAAAGCCATCTGGTGAAGTTGACCAATCATCTTGAACCATACGGCTTTTTCCGCGCGAGCGCCATTTTCGACGCTCGCGACTCCAAGGCCGACACCGAGGACTTGTTTTATTATGTTCCTTACGACAAGAAGATAAATCTGGAAGGCAACGACATCTGGTACAACCCTTCCATAAAAATGTCCGCCATCACGACACGTCTTGGAGTGAACCTTACCGGATTCAGGTACGGATCGTTCAATGTAACCGGAAAACTGGAGACGGATTTCTATCTGTTGACGGGAGGCTCCGCGTCGCTGAGTCTCAGAGAGGCTTACCTCAAGTTTAACTGGGACAATCTCGGTGACTTTTTCAAGTCTGTGTCTGTCAAGGCTGGCCATGCATGGCATCCTATGTCCTTGGACATGCCATACAGTGTCGGCTATGAGGCCGGTGCCCCGTTCAATCCATACGCAAGAAGCCCTCAGTTGATGTTTGAGACTAATCTGATGGATCGCTTCACTTTCACGGCGGGGCTTCTTTATCCGATGGAGTTCATGCCTACGGGACCACAAGGACCATCAGCTGACTATGTCAAGTATGGCCTTGTCCCGGAATTGTACGCTGGCCTGACATATTCATCAAAGTACATCAAGGCCATGGTCGGAGCGGATTTCATAAGTTTGGTTCCTCGTTGGCGCACGACCGACTTGACCTATTACCATGATGTCGGAACTAAAGTCAAGGACCGCATTTCCATGATCAGTCCGATGGCCTGTTTCGAGTTCAGCAAGGGTATGTTCAAAGTCAACGCCAAGGCCGTTCTTGCCTCGGGTGGGGATCATCTCCGACTTATGGGAGGTTATGCTGTCTATGACAAGTCGGACGATTATAAGTACAAGTACACCCCTCTAAGGTCGGTCACAGGATTCGCCTCGGCAAGTTATGGCCAGCAATGGCAATTCATCCTGTTCGCCGGAGGCATGACGGCGTTGGGTGCCGGTCATGACCTGATCACAGATGACGAGACAGGTTATGCGAAGACCGCCTACATCTATTACTTTGATGGAGGCTTCAAGAATATCCGCTACATGTTTCGTGTCGCTCCGGCGGTCGCGTTCAATCTCGAAAGACTTACATGCGCCATTGAATATAATAGCACAGGCGTGATTTATGGACAGATGAATGAGTTGAATGCCAGAGGGTTGGCTAATATGGGGGAACATCTGATCATCAATCATAGAATCCTTGGAGTGGTGAGATATTCATTTTAGTGTCATGGTTTAGTGAATATTTTGTCAAAAAATCTTGTCTTTTAGAATATTTTTCCGATATTTGCCGTGTTGAACTAATAGAATGAGAAGTTTCAATCATATCCACCTACATCTTCACCATCGCCAGAAGCGGAGGTGACTTTGTCGTGGGTATCTGTTTATGAGGGATATTAAGGTCAAGGCTCGCTTCCGTTTTGGTGGCGGGCCTTTTTTATAAAACGAACGACAAATGTTAAGAATCGCGATTCAGGCCAAAGGCCGTTTAAGTGAAGAAAGCCTCACACTGCTGCGTGAGGCCGGTATCGAGGTGGATGACACCAAACGGAAATTCCTGTCCAGATCCAGTAATTTCCCGGCTGAGATACTCTATTTGAGAGACGATGACATTCCACAGGCAGTCGCTCAAGGCGTGACGGATTTGGGTATCGTAGGCTACAATGAAGTCTGCGAGAGGGGTGAGGCAGTGGAGGTTGTTGACCGTCTGGGCTTTGGACCGTGCCGCATTTCTTTGGCGATCCCCAAGTCTGAAGAATATACCGGACTGGAATATTTCAACGGTAAGCGGATAGCTACATCGTACCCGAACATCTTGAGCAAATTTCTGAAAGATAAAGGAATAGATGCATCGATCAACGTTATCGCAGGCTCTGTGGAGATCGCTCCTACCGTTGGTATGAGCGATGCTATCTTCGATATCGTATCTTCCGGCGGGACGCTTGTGAGCAACGGGCTCAAGGAGGTTGAGAAGGTGGTGTTCTCGGAGGCGGTGCTGATTTCGGGTGGCAATCTTTCGGATGAAAAGACTAAACTTCTGGAACAGATAAAGTTCCGTTTTAACGCTGTCCGGGACAGCCGTGGAAAGAAATACCTGTTGATGAATATCCCCGACGACCGGATCGAGGATGCCATCCAGATTGTTCCGGCGATGAGGAGCCCGACTGTGCTGCCGCTTGCGCAAAGCGGGTGGTCTTCACTGCATTCCGTTGTGGATGAGAGCGTTTTGTGGGAGAAGATCGAAAGTTTGAAGGAGATTGGCGCGGAAGGGATTCTTGTGCTCTCGGTTGAGAAGATGGTTTTGTAGGTATTGAATATTTATTCGTTATTTTATGCGGAATTTTGATTGTACGGTCACTTCGACAAGCTCAGTGACCCCAATATACAATAACCCTCCCCGGATCGAATGGCCGAAGCTGATCTCAAGGGCCGCTGAAAGCGATTCCGACATCGATGCAAGCGTAAGAGCCACCCTTGAATATGTCCGGACACAAGGCGACAAGGCTGTTCTGGATCTGGAGTCCCGCTATGACAACATAGTTTTCACTTCTGTTGAAGCCTTGAAAGTCAGCGACAAGGAAATCGCGGAAGCCACCGCTTCCGTTTCACCAGAGTTAAAGGCGGCCATCGCACAGGCATATTCAAACATCAGGAAATTTCATAGCGCGCAGATGCCGCAAACAGTTAAGGTTGAGACTTCACCCGGTGTCGTCTGCTACCAGAAGGCCGTTCCGCTCCGTAGGGTCGGACTGTATATTCCTGGCGGGCGCGCGCCTTTGTTCTCGACGGTTCTGATGCTGGCCGTCCCTGCCTCCGTGGCTGGCTGCCCTGAAATCGTTCTCTGCACACCTCCTGACAAGGATGGGAAAGCCAATCCTGTCATAGTCTATGCGGCTTCGGTCTGTGGAGTCAGGAATATATTCAAAATCGGTGGCGCTCAGGCCATTGCGGCTATGGCTTATGGAACGGAGACGCTCGCCAAATGCGACAAGATTTTCGGCCCTGGCAACCGTTATGTGATGAAGGCCAAGCAGATGGTCGGGCTGTCGGTCGCAGCGATCGATATGCCGGCCGGTCCGTCAGAGGTTATGGTGCTGGCTGACGGGACCGCTGATCCTGAGTTCGTCGCAGCTGACTTCCTCTCCCAGTCGGAGCACGGGCCGGACAGCCAGTCGATTCTGGTCTGCACATCGGAGGCTATCGCAAAATCCGTGGTGGATGCAGTCGCAAGACAGACCGCAAGGCTGAGTCGGGGAAGTATCATTGCCAAAGCGTTGGATCACAGTCGGATGGTCGTTCTTACGAGCCGTGAGGACATCATCGATTTCGCCAATGAATATGCTCCTGAACATCTCATCATATCTATGCGTGATCCTTGGAGCGTGGCGGATAAGGTGGTAGCCGCCGGGAGCATATTCATTGGAAATTATTCTCCTGAAAGCGCCGGTGATTATGCTTCAGGAACGAATCATACTTTGCCGACGAGTGGTTGGGCGCGTTCGTTCAGCGGGTTGAATCTGGATGCGTTTATGAGGAAGATGACGATTCAGGAGATTTCGCGTGAGGGTTTGTCCGGCCTTGGGGACACAATCCGTACAATGGCTTTGGCCGAAGGGCTTGACGCTCACGCCGCCGCGGTTGAAGTAAGACTTGAAAAATAATCAGTAATGAATATAGAAGACGTTCTTAAACTCGTAAGGCCAAACATCTTAGGTCTTGAGGCATATTCGACCGCCCGGGACGACTGTGGATTGAACCAGCCGGAAATATTTCTGGATGCCAACGAGAATCCTTACAACAATGGTATCAACCGGTATCCGGACCCACATCAGAAAGCCTTGAAGGCCAAGGTCGCGGAAGTCAAAGGAATTTCTGCGGATAGCCTGTTCATCGGCAACGGGAGCGACGAGGCGATTGACCTTGTTTACCGTGTGTTCTGCGTACCGGGAGCAAGCAATGCCGTGTCCATCGCTCCGAGTTACGGGATGTACGAGGTGGCAGCCGCGATGAACGACATTGAATTCCGGAAAGTCCAGATGAGGCCGGATTTCTCAATGGACACAGAGGCGATGCTTTCCGCGGCGGACTCCAAGACAAGGCTGATGTTCATCTGCTCGCCGAACAACCCGACAGGAAACTCGTTCCCGGTGGAGCAGATCGAGGATATTCTTGAAAGGTTCGGCGGCGTGGTGGTGCTGGATGAGGCTTACATCGACTTTTCGGTCAGGCCTTCGCTGACATCTTTGGTCAAGAGATACCCTAACCTGATTGTGCTCCAGACGCTTTCAAAGGCTTGGGGTATGGCAGGTCTCAGAATTGGATTGGCGATCGCGGATCCTGCTGTCATCGCTTTGATGTCCAAAGTCAAATATCCGTACAACATCAATGTTCTGGCTCAGAAGATGGCATTGATGAAACTTGACGAGGCGGCCAAGGACAAGGCTGTGGCCGAGATTGTGGGGCAGCGGTTCCGCTTGGAAAAAGAATTGGCCAAATGCCCGGAGGTCAAGGGAATATATTCAAGTGACGCTAACTTTTTGTTGGTTAGGTTTGAGAATCCGGATGAGGTTTACGAGAGGCTGCTTGCGGAAGGAGTCATTGTGCGGAATCGTTCCAAGGTCTCAGGTTGCGAGGGGTGCCTTCGCATCACAGTCGGCACTCCGGTGGAGAATGACAGACTGCTTCGGCTGCTGTCCTCTTCGGTCGCTGAGCCTGTCGAAGCGACCACCCCCGGTATGGAAATATTAGGCGAAAGACATATCCGAATTGTCCGTAATACCAAAGAGACAAAGATTGCCCTTGAATTGGATCTGGATTCCATTGGAGGCTCCGGACACATTTCCACCGGTCTCCCTTTCTTCGACCACATGCTTGATCAGATCCCGAACCACGGCGGCGTGGCACTTTCAATCAATGCGAAAGGCGATCTGCAAGTGGATGAACATCACACGATTGAGGATGTCGGAATCGTCTTCGGAGAAGCGATCAACGCCGCGCTCGGCTCGAAACTCGGCATGGCCCGCTACGGCTTCGTCCTCCCGATGGACGACTGTGACGCCGCTGTCCTGATGGACTTCGGAGGGCGTATTGATTTCAAATGGAACGCGGAGTTCAAACGTGAGAAGGTCGGCGATGTCCCGACCGAGATGTTCAGCCATTTCTTCCAGTCTGTCTGCGCCGGAGCGAAATGCAACCTGCACATCCGGGCGGAGGGCGTGAACGAGCATCACAAGGCCGAGGCAATCTTCAAAGCCTTCGCCAGGGCTTTAAGAATGGCGGTCGCCAAGACCCCGTTCCCTTATGAACTACCATCAAGCAAAGGCATCCTATGATAGCGATAATTGACTACAAAGCCGGCAACATACGCTCGGTCGAAAACGCTCTGAAAAGGTTTGGAGCGGAATATGTGCTGACCGCTGATCCGGAGATGATCCGCCGCGCCGACCACGTGATCCTGCCGGGAGTTGGGGAGGCTTCCTCCGCTATGAAAGCCTTGGAGTCCACAGGCTTGGCACCAGTCATAAAGTCATTGACCCAACCTGTTTTAGGAATATGCATCGGAATGCAGCTGATGTGCGCTTCAAGCGAGGAGGGCGACACGGAATGTCTTGGAATATTCACCCCGAAAGTCACCCGCTTCCCGGAAACTCCCGGTGTCAAGATTCCTCACACCGGGTGGGATACAATCTCCGGGCTGCGCGGCCCGCTTTTCAGGAATATTCCCGAAGATTCGTTCGTCTATTATGTGCATTCGTACAGCGCGGGAATATTCCCGGATCAGACTGTCGCCGCGACTGAATATGCCGGTGTCCGTTTCAGCGGGGCGCTCCAGCGGGACAATTTCTTCGGGACGCAGTTTCATCCGGAGAAGAGCGGTTCGGTCGGGGCTGAGATATTAAAGAATTTTATTGAATATGAAGAATTTTAACATAATCCCGGCCATAGACATAATCGGCGGCCGGTGCGTGCGTCTCACTCAAGGGGACTACGCGAAAGAGAAAGTATATTCGGACAACCCTGTCGAGATGGCGAAAAGTTTTGAGCGGGCCGGCGCGACAAGGCTGCATCTTGTGGATCTGGAAGGTGCAAAGGCCGCCTGTCCGAAGAACCTGGATGTGCTAAGGAATATAACCGATGCGACCTGTCTGAAGGTGGAGTTTGGCGGCGGAGTGAAGTCGGAGGAGTCTTTGAACGCTGTTCTGGATGCCGGGGCTGAATATGTCATCTGCGGAAGCGTGGCCTTTACCGAACC
>SAMEA3663158__coassemble_400_pt1 | contig 9100 bp, 9 predicted proteins | sample SAMEA3663158__metabat2_high_PE_011 | metagenome-assembled genome bin SAMEA3663158 (sample SAMEA3663158) | pig gut metagenome | biome: pig gut; feature: pig-associated habitat; material: faeces | place: Denmark | collected 2012 | reverse complement strand
GGATGCCCTGTACCGGGGACGATGACTCTTAGGTGCGTGAATATCTCCGCACCTGAAACACAAACTCGCTGACTGTCAAACGGATGGCGTTTCAGGTGCGTAGGGTTTTACGCACCTGGAAGTCAGGAACACCAACAGGATGCCCTGTACCAAGGACGACGACTCTTAGGTGCGTGAATATCTCCGCACCTGGAACACAAACTCGCTGACTGTCAAACGGATGGCGTTTCAGGTGCGTATGGTTTTACGCACCTGGAAGTCAGGAACACCAACAGGATGCCCTGTACCGGGGACGACGACTCTTAGGTGCGTGAATATCTCCGCACCTGGGACACAAACTCGCTGACTGTCAAACGAATGTCATTCCAGGTGCGTATGGTTTTACGCACCTTGGAAGTCCGGAATACCACACCCGGGGCAACGTTCCTAGTAAGATTAAGTTAGTCAACTACTATATAGTTCTCTTAATTGTTTGTTACGAGTCGCGCTTGCTTTATTCTGCCTTGACGATGATCCCTTTGAGTCTCAGGATGGTTGGTTTCACGCGCGAAGACATATAGACTGTGATGCTTTTGTCCATGATCATCGCCCCGGAGTCGTTGGCGAACGTGACCTTGATCTCTCCGGTCTCGCCTGGTTTCAGAGGCTTTTTCGACCATTCTGTTGTCATGCAGCCACACGATGTTGCCACCGTGTGGATGAATATCGGAATGTCGGTCTCGTTCTTATATATAAAGGTGCAGGTCTTCGGTCCGCTGGCCTCGGAGAATGTCCCGAAATCGTGGACGGTCTTAGGGAACGTCAGCTCCTTGTACTTCTGCCGCTGTGGCGCGGCCGTCTCCTGAGCCGTGATATTCATTGAATATGCCGGAAGGATGGCTGCGGTGGCGAGCATCGCTCTCAATATGGATGAAGTGAGTCTTTTAGATGTGCTTTTCATTTGTTTCTCATGCTTTGGTCCGCAGTCATTTTATTCATGGCACGCGGATCATGTTCTTTCTGCAAAAGTAATGATTTTACCATGATGATGAAAGATGAAACGGGCCTTCAAGGAGGAAAAGAGACTCAAATAATTGATATATTTTGCAGATTGAAAAAATTGTCGTAATTTAGCATCGTTAAATGTGCAAATTATATTCAATAATATTATGAAACGTATTTTCGCTATTCTTGCAAGCGCAGCGCTTGTGGCTTCTCTGTCCGTGGCGAACGCACAGAAGAAGGACTTTGACCCTTATTGGTTTATGCAGATTCAGGGAGGTGCCGCCCACACTATCGGCGAGACTTCGTTCGGCGATCTCATCTCTCCTTCAGCCGCGGTTTCTTTCGGCTACCAGTTCTCTCCTGTCTTCGGAGCAAGACTCAATGTCAATGGCTGGCAGGCTAAGGGTGCCGTAAACGGACCTACCACTGTCTATAAGTTCAACTACATCGAAGGAGCCGCTGACCTCATGGTTGATGTCGCTTCCATCTTCGCCGGCTACAAGTTTGACAGAACCCTCAATCCTTACATCTTCGGTGGCGTCGGCGTGAACTACGCTTTCAACAACGATGAGGCTAACGACGCGAAGATCGTTGGCAAGTTCGTTGACGGTTATCTTTGGGATGGCAGCAAGGTTTCCCCTGCGTTCAGGGCCGGCGCCGGTCTCAACATCAGACTCACTGACGTGATCGCCCTCAACCTCGAAGGCAATTGCAGCTTCCTTGACGACCACTTCAACTCTAAGAAGGGCTCAAAGGCTGACTTCCAGATCAAGGCTGTCGCAGGTCTTACCTTCAGCTTCGGAAAGGCAAAGCCAGTTCCGGCACCTGTCCCGGTTCCGGCTCCGGCACCTGTTGTTAAACCAGAACCAGAACCAGAACCAGTAGTTGAGGAGAAGGTTGAGGTTGTTCCTGCATTCGAGTCACTTTCACGCAACATCCTCTTCGTCATCAACAAGTGGGACATCCGTGAGAGCGAGCAGCTCAAGATCGATGAGGTTGTCGAGGCTCTCAAGGCTAACCCTGACACCAAGGTTCGCGTTTCCGGTTACGCTGACAAGGCCACTGGTACCGCCAAGAGAAACAAGTTCCTCTCCGAGAAGAGAGCTGAGGTTGTCGCTGAGGCCATCGTTAACGCCGGCATCAACAAGGACAGGATCATCACTGAGTATTTCGGTGACACCGTCAATCCATTCGAGACTCCTGAGGAGAACCGTGTCGCTGTCTGCCTCGTTAAATAATCTGGCGTGATAATTGAAAGAATATAAAGGCTGGGTTTCAAACCCCGGCCTTTTTTTGAGACTAAAAACAGTAAGTTAATAAATACATTATTTTATTATGAGAATTGTACGTGTTACTGGCAGGGAGATTCTTGATTCAAGAGGAAACCCTACAATCGAGTGTGAAGTTGAACTCGAATCAGGCATTATCGGTGTCGCTTCCGTTCCATCAGGTGCATCAACAGGCGAGAACGAGGCTCTTGAGCTTCGTGACGGTGACCCTAAGCGCTACGGCGGAAAGGGCGTTCTCAAGGCTGTCGCCAACATCAACGAGAAGATCGCTCCGGAAATCATCGGAATGTCCTGCCTTGAGCAGAGGGCTATCGATGAGGCTATGATCAAACTCGACGGCACCGCCACCAAGAGCAATCTCGGCGCAAACGCCATCCTCGGTGTTTCCCTCGCTGTCGCTCACGCCGCCGCCAACTACCTTGACATTCCTCTCTACCGCTACATCGGTGGAACCAACGGCCACGTGCTTCCTGTTCCTATGATGAATATCATCAACGGTGGAGCCCACTCAGACGCTCCTATCGCTTTCCAGGAGTTCATGATCCGTCCTGTAGGCGCCAAGAGCATCGCCGAAGGTGTAAGAATGGGTGCCGAGGTGTTCCACGCTCTCCAGAAGGTTCTCAAGGGACGCGGACTCTCTACCGCTGTCGGTGACGAGGGTGGTTTCGCTCCAAAGCTTAACGGCATCAACGACGCTCTCGACTGCATTATGGAGGCTATCGAGAAGGCTGGTTACAAGCCAGGCGCTGATGTTACCATCGCTATGGACTGCGCCGCATCAGAGTTCTGCTTCAAAGAGGGCGGCAAGTTCTTCTATGACTACAAGCAGCTCAAGACCGGTATGGCCAAGGATCCAGAGGGAAAGAAACTCTCTACCGAGGAGCAGATCGCTTACCTTGAGGAGCTCATCACCAAGTATCCTATCGACTCCATCGAGGACGGCCTCAGCGAGGAAGACTGGGAAGGCTGGGTTAAGCTTACCGCCGCTATCGGTGGCAAGTGCCAGCTTGTAGGTGACGACCTTTTCGTTACCAACACCAAGTACCTTGAGAAGGGTATCAAGATGGGCGCTGGTAACTCCATCCTCATCAAGGTTAACCAGATCGGTTCCCTGACCGAGACCCTCGACGCCATCGAGATGGCTCACCGTCACGGCTACACCACCGTCACCTCTCACCGTTCAGGCGAGACCGAGGACACCACGATCGCCGACATCGCTGTCGCTACCAACAGCGGTCAGATCAAGACCGGTTCCCTCAGCCGCACCGACCGTATCGCCAAGTACAACCGTCTGATGAAGATCGAGATGGAGCTCGGCGAGACAGCTCAGTATGGCTACAAGAAACTTAAGTAATTTCGATAGCAATTATCGAATATATCAAAAAGTCTTAAAAAAGGCGGGTTCGATGTTAAAATCGGCCCGCTTTTTTGTCGTTTGGGGGAATTAGTGTAAATTTGGCTTGGATTTTTCAGCAGTGGAATTCCGTCGCGTGAGCGACACGTTAACAACCATATTCAAAATGGCAGAAAAAGAAAACATAGGGTACATTGCCCAGGTCATCGGACCTGTGGTGGATGTCCATTTCGATGTGACTGATGAGGAGGCTCAGCTTCCGCGTATTCACGACGCTCTTGATGTCGAAAGAGGCGAGGGAAAAAGGCCTTTGGTCATTGAGGTTCAGCAACATATCGGTGAAGACACTGTAAGGTGTGTCGCTATGGACTCGACAGACGGTTTGAGACGCGGAATGAAGGCTGTGAACACTCACGCTCCGATCTCGATGCCTACCGGGGCGCAGATCAGAGGCCGTGTCATGAACGTTGTCGGGGATTCCATTGACGGACTCGGCGATCTCAACGAAGACAATTCCTTGCCTATACACCGTGAGCCTCCTAAGTTCGAGGATCTCAAGACCTCGCAGGAAGTGCTTTACACCGGCATCAAGGTCATTGACCTTCTGGAGCCTTATCTGAAAGGTGGTAAGATCGGCCTTTTCGGTGGAGCCGGAGTCGGTAAGACAGTGCTCATCAAGGAGTTGATTAATAATATTGCCAAGAAACATAACGGATTCTCAATCTTCGCCGGAGTAGGGGAGCGTACCAGGGAAGGTAATGACCTGCTTCGTGAGATGATCGAGTCCGGTGTCATCAAGTATGGTGACGAGTTCGTGAAGTCGATGGAGGAAGGCCATTGGGATCTTTCCAAGGTCGATCGCAAGGAACTTGAGAAATCCCAGGTGGCGATGGTGTTCGGCCAGATGAACGAACCGCCGGGAGCGCGTTCCTCAGTGGCCCTGTCCGGACTGACCCTCGCCGAGTCTTTCAGAGACAGTGACAAGGGTGACGGCCCGAGGGACATCCTCTTCTTCATCGACAACATATTCAGGTTCACCCAGGCCGGTTCCGAGGTGTCAGCCCTTCTGGGCCGAATGCCTTCCGCAGTGGGTTACCAGCCGACACTTGCCACGGAGATGGGCCAGATGCAGGAGCGCATCACTTCGACGAAGAACGGCTCAATCACCTCTGTACAGGCTGTTTACGTCCCGGCAGACGACTTGACCGACCCTGCTCCTGCGACCACCTTCTCCCACCTCGATGCAACGACGGTGCTCAGCAGAAAAATCACTGAGTTAGGAATATACCCGGCCGTGGATCCGCTTGAGTCCACTTCCCGAATCCTTGACCCTAACATCGTGGGACAGGATCACTACGACACCGCCCAGAGGGTGAAGCAGATCCTCCAGAGGAACAAGGAGCTTCAGGACATCATCGCGATCCTTGGCATGGACGAGCTTTCGGACGAGGACAAGCTGACCGTGAACCGTGCCCGTCGTGTGCAGAGGTTCCTGTCACAGCCGTTCGCTGTGGCTGAGCAGTTTACTGGCGTGCCGGGCGTGATGGTGGACATCCAGGACACAATCGATGGCTTCCGCAGGATCCTAGACGGAGAGGTGGACTACCTGCCGGAGCAGGCGTTCCTCAATGTCGGCACCTTGGACGACGCGATCAAGAAGGGCGAGGCTATTCTCGCCAAGGCGAAGTAGGAATGATGTCAGAGGGGAGTACGAATATGTCAGTGAAATCAACAGGAATCGCTCTGGAGGTAATCTCTCCAGAAAGAACTTTGGTCCGTGCCACGGTTGATTCCGTGGAACTTCCTGGCACGAAGGGCCGTTTTGAGGTCCTGCTGGATCACGCTCCGCTGATCTCTTCGTTGGAGAAGGGCGTGATCGCTTATCGTAACGGTGAGGGCGCGGACAAGGTGGCGATTTCCTCTGGCTTTGTGGAAGTTAATGATAATCACGTTGTAGCTTGCGTGGAACTGTGATGAGAAAGTGGATCTACATATTCATTGGTCTTTTGCTTCCGTTGTCTTTGGCCGCGGAGGAGAAGGGTGGTGGCTTTGATATGGATGAATATCTCTACGGCCACGTCCGCGACTCCTACGAGTGGCACATCACCACGGTGAAAGGCCATCCGGTCAGCATCCCGCTGCCTGTGATAGTGGCCAGCAAGACCGGCAACGGCTTCCATATATTCAGTTCCAAGCATTTGGAGCACGGGGAATATGAAGGATTCTACATCGCCCCGGCTGGAAGCAAGTACGAGAACAAGATTGTGGAACGTGCCGCTGACGGCTCAGAGATAAGGCCGTGGGACTTTTCCATCACCAAGAATGTGTTCGGCCTGATGATCAACTGCGCTCTGCTGCTGTTCATCGTGCTCGGAACCGCCAAATGGTACCGGAAACACGACGCCCGTGAGGAGGCCCCGAAAGGCGGAGTCGGCCTGATGGAGATGCTCGTCACGATGATCGAGGATGATGTCATAAAAAGCTGCGTTGGTGAGGACTACAAGAGATACTCGCCTTACCTGCTGACAGCGTTCTTCTTCATATTCATAAACAACCTGATGGGTATCGTGCCGTTCTTCCCTGGTGGAGCGAACATCACCGGCAACATCGCCGTGACGCTCGTGCTGGCACTGTTCACCTTCTTCATTGTCAATATATTCGGAAACAAGCATTATTGGAAGGATATTCTTTGGCCGGAGGTTCCGACCTGGCTGAAGGTGCCGCTTCCGTTGATGCCGGCGATTGAGATAATCGGGATGTTCACCAAGCCTTTCAGCTTGATGGTCAGGCTTTTCGCCAACATCCTCGCAGGACACTTCATGATTCTTGGAGTTGTGGCTGTGATATTCCTGACCGCTGAGCTTGGGGCGGCCCTGAACGGCAGCCTCACCGTGGTGGCTGTGCTTCTGGGAGTGTTCATGGACTGCCTGGAACTGCTTGTCGCCTTCATCCAGGCCTATGTGTTCACGATGCTGTCGGCTGTCTTCATCGGGCTGTCGCGGCAGAAGCCGGAGGCGACGGAATAAATAGGAATATTCAGAATAAACAATTTAAAATCATAGAATTATGTTACTTTCTACAATTTTGCTTCAAGCTCTCTCTCTGGGTAGAGTAGGTGCTACTATTGGTGCTGCCTTGGCTGCTTTCGCCGCCGCTTTCGGTATCGGTAAGATCGGTACGGCTTCCCTTGAGGCCGGCGCGCGCCAGCCGGAGAAGGCTGACCACTACAGGATGACGGCTATCATCGTCAGCGCCCTCATCGAAGGTGCCTGTCTGTTCGCTATCGTTGTTTGTCTTATCGCGAAATAGCAAATGTCACTCATCACTCCTGATTTCGGATTGCTTGTGTGGATGACGCTGATCTTCGGCATCGTCTTCTTCGTGCTGGCGAAGTGGGGCTTCCCTATGATCACCGGCTCGGTCGAGAAGAGGGCGCAGAGGATAGGTGAATCCATCAAGGCTGCCAAGGAGGCGGAGGAGAGGCTTCGCAACCTGGCTGAGGAACAGTCCCGGATGATCGAGGAGACCAGGCAGGAGCAGAGCCGGATTCTGAAGGAGGCCGCGGCTTCGAGGGACAACATCGTTGAGCAGGCGAAGGTTCAGGCGAGGGAGGAGGCTTCCCGCATTCTGGATCAGGCTCGCACGCAGATCGCCGCCGAGAAGGAGAGCGCTTTGCGGGATGTCCGCAAGGAGGTCGCATTGCTTTCCGTCAGCGTCGCCGAGAAGGTGCTGAAGGCGAGCCTTTCGGATGGTGCTGAGCAGTCGGCTCTGGTTGATAGGCTTGTGGATGAGGTTTCCTCGTCTAAGGACTTGAAGAATTGATGCAATGAACACAGGAATTATCGCGACACGTTACGCCACCGCACTTCTGAAGCTGGTCGAAGAGACCGGCTCCGGTGAGTTGGTTGCGGCCCAGGTGCAGGTCATTGAGAAGGCTCTTGACGAAGTGCCTGATTTCCGGCGTGCCGTGGATGATCCTGCGGTTGCGGCGGTTCAGAAAATCTCGCTTTTTGAGGCTGCGTTGAAAGATTCGATGGCTCAGGAGCTGCATAAATTCCTCGAACTCTTGATCCGTAACGGCCGCATCGGTGATGTAAGGCTGGTTCTGACCACCTTCGTCACTGAATATTACCGCTCACGGCACATCAAGCGCGCGCGGCTTGTGGTCGCTGATCCGGCACTGCTGGACCCTGAGCCAACTCCTTCGGACCCTGTGCCTGTCGGTCGCTTCGACAAGCTCAGCGACCGGCATTGGAGTCCCGTCTCCGTGATTTGGTCGAGAAACAGACCGGCTGCAAGCTGATCCTGAAAACCGAAGTCAACCCGTCCCTCATAGGCGGCTTCGTCTTCGAGGTCGAGGACACCGTCCTGGACGCCAGCGTCTCCCGCCAGCTCGATTTCATCCGGCGTCAATTCATAGAAAAGAACAGAAGAATAGTTTAGTATGGACAACATAAAACCAAGTGAAATCTCCCAGGTGCTTCTGGAACAGCTGAAAGACATCGACACCTCCCTCCGGTTCGAGGAAATCGGCAAAGTCCTTCAGGTCAGCGATGGTGTGGCCAGAATGTACGGCCTGACCAACGCCGAGGCCGGAGAACTGCTCGAATTTGAGAGCGGTGTGATGGGCGTTGTGATGAACCTTGAGCAGGACAATGTCGGTGCCGTGCTTCTCGGCCCTACCGATGAGGTCAAGGAAGGAATGACAGTCCGCAGAACCGGACGGATCGCCTCCATCAAGGTCGGCGAGCAGATGCTCGGAAGAGTGGTCGATCCGCTTGGCGTTCCGCTTGACGGACTCGGCAAGGTCGAAGGAGACCTGACGGAGATGCCGCTGGAGCGCAAGGCTCCCGGTGTAATATTCCGTCAGCCCGTCACCGAGCCTCTCCAGACCGGAATCATGGCGATCGACTCGATGATCCCGATCGGCCGTGGCCAGAGGGAACTCATCATCGGCGACCGTCAGACCGGAAAGACGGCCATCGCCATCGACACGATCATCAACCAGCGCGCCAACTACGAGGCCGGGAATCCTGTCTATTGCATCTATGTGGCGATCGGACAGAAGGGTTCCACCGTGGCCAACATCGTGGAGACGCTCCGCTCGAAGGGTGCGATGGACTACACGGTTGTCATCGCCGCCACCGCGGCCGATCCAGCCGCCCTGCAATATTTCGCTCCGTTCGCCGGAGCCGCTGTGGGGGAATATTTCCGTGACACCGGCCGTGCCGCTCTTGTTGTCTATGACGACCTTTCCAAACAGGCGGTGGCCTACCGTGAGGTTTCCCTGATCCTTCGCCGACCTTCAGGACGTGAGGCCTATCCGGGTGATGTGTTCTACCTTCACTCAAGGCTTCTGGAAAGAGCCGCGAAGATCATTGACCAGCAGGAGGTCGCTGAGCGGATGAACGACCTTCCGGATTCGTTGAAGGGCAAGGTCAAGGCCGGCGGGTCGCTGACAGCCCTTCCGATC
>SAMEA3663158__coassemble_373_pt1 | contig 9513 bp, 8 predicted proteins | sample SAMEA3663158__metabat2_high_PE_011 | metagenome-assembled genome bin SAMEA3663158 (sample SAMEA3663158) | pig gut metagenome | biome: pig gut; feature: pig-associated habitat; material: faeces | place: Denmark | collected 2012 | reverse complement strand
TCCAAATCAAGAAGACCGTTTTGGGAGGAATATTCACAGACTGCTAAGGAAGGCTTTCATTACAGGATTTCAGGATCTTTCTTCATGGTCAAGGCCGAAGATTATTCCGCTTGCGGGAAAATGGATCCGAAGACCTTTCTCTATGCGGAGGAAATGATTCTGTCCGAAAGGCTTAAGAGGATAGGAAAGGGTGTTTACTACTACCCTGAAGTCTCGGTCGTTCATGAACATGGGGCGACCACGAGGAAGTACTACGACAAGGTCAGGGTGCGGGAACTCAAGTATCAGAGCGAGAAGTACTACTATAGGACCTACATCGGGACTCCGGCGTGGCAGTTTCTGGTGGCGGACCTGACATATTCATTGAAAAAATTGCTGAAGAGGTAGGTTATGAGAAAGAAGATTTACGTGTCGCCGTCGGCTAACAGGAAAAACGGCTATCCGAACCGCTACTTCGTCTTTTTGAAGGAGAATCTGGCTGAGTATTTCGATGTGCTTGACGCGGACAACGAGCCATACCTGACGCAGGGGTGGGCGTTGCTGAAACATTCGTTCAAGGCTGACATATTCCTGCTCAGTTTCGTGGAGACGATAGCTTTCCACAAACTGGCTTTCGCGCAGTACTTGATGGTACGGCTTAGTTTTTTGATAATGAGGTTGAGGCACAAAGAGATCGTATTCATATTCCATAACCCTCGTCCGCACAAGGGGGAGAATTGGATGTCGAGGTCGCTGACGAAGGTTCAGTTGCTTCAGTCGTGCCTTGTCGTCTCGCATTCCGGAGAGACCGCCGCGTTCGCGAGGGCTTTGATTTCTGAATATGGCGGCTCGCCTGACAAGGTGCGTTATGTCTGCCATCCGGTCGCAGTCGCCGGTGATGATGGTTCTGTTGTCGCCGAGGCTGATGATGGCTTTGCGCCTTCCTTGAAAACAAGACGTTCCGGCAGGTCTGATGAGATTTTGATCTGGGGAAATATCCTTCCGTACAAAGGAGTGCTGGAGTTTATTTCCAGTCCGGCCGTGAGGGTCGCCGGGCTTAATGTCCGCATAGTCGGCCGGTGCAAGGATCCAGGAATGGCAAAAGACATCGAAAAGGCTGTGGCCGAGTGCGATTCCGCCGAGTTTGTCGGCTCTTATTCCAATGGTTCTGAGTCTCTTCGCTCGAAGATTATTTTCGAGAACAGAGCCGCTGACTTTGATGAACTTGCATCTTTGGTCAGTTCCAGCAAGTTTGTGTTGTTTCCGTATCTGCCAGGCAGTGTGTCAAGTTCGGGTGTGCTGATGGACACTCTGGCAATGGGAGGAAATCCGGTAGGGCCGGCGGTAGGGGCGTTCGCTGATCTCTCCAGGGAGAATGTTTGTTTTGTCTATGGTTCAGAGGCCGAGATGATCGAGATCCTGAAGTCAGACCGGAGCGTCAATCCTGGGGTTCTCCGTGATTTCATCACCCGCAACACATGGCACTCCTACGCCAAGTTCTTCGCGGACTTCTTCGCCGGTCGGTGAAGCTTCATCAATGTTTCCAAAAGATATTTTGGAGGTTATCTTTTGGATGAAATAATTAACCGCATGGTTGTATTTCAGTGATATTTTGGAATAATGGATTAATTTTTGATATCTTTGCCACTGTTTGAAAGTTGAACAATTAATATTCATTTTAATTATGAAGAAAGTATTTTCATTTATCCTTGCGGCATCAATGATGCTTATCGGAACCGCTGCCATCGCGCAGCCATCACTCGGCATCGGCTACCTTAACTCTACGGACAAGGTAAAGTCCGGCAGCACGACCAAGACCACTAATCTGAGCGGCTTCTATGTAGGCGGATCCTATAACATTAACCTTGCCGGTTCTTTTGGCGTGGCTCCGGGACTGTACTATGGTCTTGCTACCAAGAGTGATGCGAATAGTTTTGGCGGAATTCTTGATACTAAGGCGGATGTGACAGAACACTATCTTTCCATCCCTGTGATGTTCAATGCGGGCCTTACCATCACTGACGGCATTGTCGGAAGAATCTATGCCGGACCGACCCTCGCTTATGGTATCGCCTCAAATTTAAAATATACGGCATCTGCCTCCATACCTGTCTTAGGAACCGTCAGCAAAGGTGACAAGGTGAACAATTACGATGATTCGGACTACGGACGTTTCGATGTCATGCTCGGCGGCGGTGTGGCAGTCGAGTTCTTCGATATGGTACGCTTCAATGTCGGCTATGACTACGGTCTCGTGAACCGTTACACCGGTGACGGCGACATAACCCGTCACAGGAGCCAGTTCAACATCGGTGTCGCCTACCTCTTCTAAAGTCAACTTTGTTTATTTGACGATAAGTGGTCAAGGATTCTTTCCTGACCACTTTTTTTGTTGAGATAGGTCGGACGGAGCGGCATTGGTTTTCTTAGCCAATTTCAAAAATCCCTGTATGTTGTTTTAGAGTGTGTTCAACATATTCATGATAGACCTTGTGTCCGGATTTACTATCCATCATTTGCAGTTGGCGGGAACGCTAGTGCGTCACGTAGTCCTCTCTGTGGCATGATAGTGTTCCTGACGAGGCATCAGAGAGTTGTGTCGGGAACACTGAATATGCCTGCAAGGCATTCAGTACAAGAATCGTGTTCCCTTCAATTGCAAAAGCTCTCTCATGTCCGAGAATGGCTTGGCTCTCGGGATTGTTTTTTGGACATAGTCAGTTTAGGTGGTATTACGCACGGCCAGTTGAGTTGATTTCTTAGAAGCTGTTTTGAATTGTTTGAAATGTTCTTTGAGGTGAAAAATCTTCATTTTCTTCCCGCTTCTTCAGTCAGATAGCACCGCTATCTTCCTTGGAAGAAGCGGTCGAAACTGAAGTTTTTCACTCTCAAACCTTCAAACAAACAATTCAAAACAGCTTCTTAAAAATTGTTTTTTTACCATCAATATGCACACATTATCTAAATTAGTCGTATATTAATAGTTTGGAATTAGAAAACCATCCATTTTTGACTTGAAGACGATGATTAGGCCATAGATAACGAGATAGCCTAAAGATATAATTCCGAATAGAACAGGCATAATATGGACAGAAGAAAATTCATAAAGATAGGGACCGGCGCGGTTGCTGTCGGGGCGATGTCCGGGTCCGTGGTCTTGCGGGCGGCTGAAATTTCCGCCGAAAACAAGACTTCGGACGACCTCACGGCAGGATATTCAGCGGCGAGTGATTCCGCATCGGAATATTCAACGGCCAGATATTCATCAGAAATCGGGGAAGCCGGCAAGAAAGATCTTCTCGTGAGATTTCTGGGGACAGGAGCGGCGGATTGGAACGGCATGGACGAGAGAGGCGAATTGAGGCGGCTTTCGAGCGTGCTCCTTGACAACCGCATCCTTATCGATTTCACCCCGTCTGACGCGGACATGCTGCCGCCGGGATTCAAGAAACCTGACGCCGTGTTTTATACTCATTCGCATTCCGACCATTACAACGCCAGGGCCGCCATCGAAACGCTCCACGCAAATGTGGTATATGTAGGTGACACCTGGGTTGAAAGGGCAAAGGCGGATCTCGCCGCGGCCGCCTCAGGACTCGGCAAGTCCACGCCAGAAGTCATCGGCCTTGCGATCGGCCAAAGGACACAATGCGGAGACCTGACGATCACGGCTCTGCCAGGCAACCATGCGACAAAGGACGACAATGAGCAGACCCTCATTTACCTGATCGAAAAAGGCTCCGTGCGTGTCCTGTATGCCACCGACACCGGCGGGATTCCAGTCAGAGCCGCCAGAATCGTCGGGATAGACGCCCACATCGCGGACGGGAAGCCGATCACCGGACTTATAATGGAAGCCACCATGGGAATCGACCATGATGAGGATTTCAGGATATTCACCCATTCGAGCGTGGGAACTGTCCTTAGGACCGCCCATGTCCTTCTGGACACCGGAAGACTCAAGGCTCCGCAGGGCCAGCCTGTGTACCTCACCCACATGGCAAGGACACTCCACGGCACCCAGGCACAGCTCGACGCAAACCTTCCTAAGCCTCTCCGTGCCGCTTACGATGGATTGGAAGTCATATTCAGAGGATGATCTTCCGCCATCGAATAATTTTTACCGCATGTCGTCATCCATAAACCGCCTGTCACTTAAGATCTTGACTATAAGCATTCCATAGGTGCAGGCAATATGTAAACCAACAACTGTTTTATGAAATTTATCGGGAATATTCTTTGGCTGATTCTTGGAGGCCTGCTGGTCTCCCTGGGCTGCTTCATCGCAGGACTGCTTTATTGCGTGACCATCATTCGGATACCAGTTGTGGAAGTTCGGGGTGTTTTCCCTATGGCCGTTCGGGACGGACGTGGTGGACGGGAACAACGCCGGAGGCTGCCTCAGCATATTCATGAATGTGATTTGGATTCTGCTGGGATGGTGGGAGATCGCTGCGACGCACCTTGTCTTCGGGCTCATCTGCTGCATCACGATTGTTGGGATCCCGTTCGGGCTTCAGCATTTCAAGATGGCGCTGCTTTCCGCCATGCCGTTCGGCAAGACATTCCGGAAAGCGTGATTTGCCGCTGATCCGGCGACAACTATCAGCATAAAATACAGAGCATTCGTGCCCACTACCGCAAGCACCATCTTATTTTCAATCCCGAGTCAGCGCAATCTCGTCAAGAGTCATCTCAGGGAACCGACCGGACTCCGCCATAGCACGAAGTTCTTTGAAAGCCTTCAGGCCATCAGAGGTAGACTCCGTCTTGTCCCCGCGTATCTCAAAAGGGATTTTCCCTCGTTGAACCACTGCCCTGGCAAACACATTCATAGCCGTATTGGCACTCATCCCGAACTGGGAACAAAGCGCATCAAATGAAGACTTGAGACTAGCGTCCATCTTAACCGTCATTGAAACTTGAGCCATAATCACTGATATGTTGTACGAATACAACAAATTAATTCAATATGCAACAAATTTAACGCATAATGACGCAATTATAGACTAATTTGATGACTCTCTACCGAGGTATATAACTAATTCCCAGATGGATGCTCCCCGTTCAAGCCAGTCAGGCCGTCGCCGAACAATTATATACGAGCTGGCGACACCTGCATTTTGTGAATATGGCGGCATACAAACCAGCCCTGAGTACAGCGAGAGGCCTGTGGATATGCCGCCTATGGTTTCTGGATCCGTAGGCGGCATACGGCCCGGCCTCACTATGGCGTGGAAGCATAACCGTATGCCGCCGTTTTGCAAAATGGCAACACGTACCTTTAAGATCAGCGAGACATATAGCGCGGCTCCGAGGCCCCGCATGCTTTTCTATGATATGTCCCTAACACTCAGGTGCGCGAACATATTCACACCTGGAAGAGAAATTCGCTGGCTGTCAGGTCAATGGCGTTTCAGGTGCGCGTGGTTTCCCGCACCTGGAAGTCCGGAACACCGATAGAACGCTCTGTACTGGGGCCGCCGACTCTTAGGTGTGCGAATATGCGCGCATCTGGAACGCCAACTCGTTAGTCATCAGACGGATGCTGTTTCAGGTGCGCATAGTTCCGCATACCCGGAAGAGCTGTCCACTGTTGTTTTACCGGATAGAAACTGCGCGTGAGAAGGCCTTTCTGCGTACAGAATATTCCGGTATGCATCTTTGGTGCAGGAAACGCACTTCCGGTGTACCAAACGAACCAAGAGGCGGCGGCAACGTTCCTGATTACCATCTCACTCTGGAAGCGATGAAACGACTGGTGTTTATCAGCAATTGGACATAAGCGGAAAGAGCTCGACTCGATAAAAAACGCGTATGTTTTATTTTCTTATGCTTTTCTCCAAAGCAAGAATCAGGTTGTACACTCCTGACGAGGGGTTGCAAAACTTCTGTAGTTTTCTGGCCCTTTCCACAGCCGCCAGACGATTATTCCACAAATACGATTTTTGCGTTTCCGTCAGTGCCGCTTTTTCATATTCATTCCAACAGTTTTCCAATTTGACCAATTCGTCAAACGCTTCATCCGTGGTAATATTGGAAACGCATCCCTTGCCGTGAAGCAAGAACCATAATTCTATGGAAGGATTGCTCAGCAACTTGAATGCTCTGCAGCGTTCAAGTCTTGCGTTGACTTCAGGAACATCCATATCGTACATCAGAAAGACCAGAACCTTGTCATTCTTCGATATTTTCAGTTCCCTCCTTCTGGCATCGATAAGGCGTTGCGAAATATCTCCTCCTTCCACCTTGGGAATTATCTTGATAGGCGAACGATAAGCCTGTTTCAGATGATCCAGATATGTCTCTTCCGTCTCACCCTCACAGAATACAAGAAAAACAGGTTTCATCTTCCGCCTTGGCGACTCCAATCTTTGCTTAGCCATACTCACTCCTCCATCAGACTTTTTAGGTTCATAACCGTGGAATCGATAAAAGGAACAGCATCAAAGCGTCCTTGAATATATCCTTTCTCCGCATCCATATTCTCTCGAAAATCCTTGTAGTCATACAATGAATAGACCTCAGTTGATCCATCTTCCTGCTTATTGACAAACACAATCTGATCTTTTCGAAGTCTTTTCATATCTATCAGGTTCGTGTTGTGAGACGTGAACAGAAGTTGCGAGCTTTCGGACGCGTGTATGAGATCCAGAATGAAATCCGCAAGCCTTGTATGCAGGCCGACATCGAACTCATCCATAATCAAAGACTTTTTGTTCCGGACCACATCCAACAGACGCAGCAGAATCTGGAATAGTTTCCTCGTTCCATTGGATTCTTCAACATCCAGATCAAAAACCACTTCCGGAGACCTCTTGTGTATGGTCTGGAAGCGTAAAATATCGACCATCCTGAAATTCAAATCCGGGTTTCCCGCTGATGGCATCAGGGGGGCAGGAATCTGCTCGTGCCTGACCCTTATGTCGGTTATGTCTGTATCACAAATTGCCAGAGCCTTTAATATGACCTTCTTATATGCGTTAAAGTTCTCTTCTACTGCAGAGACGTTGTTCAGATCCACCATTCCCAACAAGAATGTTTTCAAGAAGTAGCGGTACAACCGCTGCGCCAGGTCTCTGTTCATTGAACTTGCCCGGCTCAAGAATAAATTCTTACGGCTTGTGTTCACCGCCACATCGTTCGGTTTCAAGATGATTCCTGCCGTGAATGTGTAAACTTTGTCTGAACCTTCATCGCGAGTAAAGATTTTCGCTCTTTTTCCTTTGGGGTAATAATAAAGGCTTTCTCTTATCACCTCATTGCGTGTCAATGCAAAAGAGTACTCGTACTCAATTCCCCCACACACAAAGTCAATCAAAAACTCACTCGGTTTCTTATCATAACCATCAAACTTGAATGGCATAAAATTGAATATCACCCCTTCATTATGCAGATGGGACTCTAGAATCATCCCGCAGCAAAAAGTGATTGCCTTCAAAATGTTGGACTTTCCTGACGCATTAGGTCCGAAAAGGCCGATGGACTTCAAGACTTTTGTACCATTCCAATCAATGACATTATAAGCAAGATCACGTGCCTGTGCGGAATTACTTTTGGCCGCAATGAAATCAAGACAAATTCTGTTTTTGATTGAGAAAAAATTCTCTAATTCTATTCTCAGGAGCATATCCTCTGTAATTTTGTAACTTTTCTACAAAAATAGGCTCTTAATTTGGATTTTACAAGAATTTATGAAGCCAGGATCCGGTCATCGCTGACATTAATGAATGCCATAGCCTTTCACTGTCAAGCTTTTCAGAGACAAAAATGAGGACAAACGTTACTCAAAAGCGCCATCCGACACTCTCGGGGAACGAAAAGAGGCGTATATGCATCCCAAAAGTGCGGAAGAAGTATTCGTGCGCATGCCGGATAGCCTCTCGGATGCGAAAATGGTTAATAAGGCCGCCATTGATTGTCCGGACGCACCCCTCGGGAGACATAAAGTTGGGGAAACGTTTCCCAAGAGTGCAGGCTGCACTCTTGAGGAACAAAAGAGGCCGAAAGTGTTACCGAAGGGATTCGGAGCAAGCCTAAAGTGCATAGAGCCGAAAAAGAATATCTCACAATTAAAGAGAATGGACAAAATTGCCAGACAGCGCATTTTGCGTATTCTGTCAGCTTTGCCATATCATCTTTCCTCAAAATTCCGGTTTACCTTTCCAGAAACGCGACATTAATGGTAAAAGTACAAGACAATGGGAATGAATATGAGTACAACTTGCAAGGCAGAACACCGCCGAATCACCTCCCCGCCCGGAGCAGGAAGTACAAGAGAAAGAACGCCAACCTCAACAACCGAGGCTGGTCTTAATGAATATATCAACACCACGGATCAGGTCGCCAAAAATCAGGAATATAACTGAATATAAAGCCGTTGGATAAACGTCCAAGACTCCGGCAAGCCAGACGAGACAACATAACCCACGGAAATAATCCTCAGAAAAAGTGCTGAAAGTCCGAAAATATTGACATTGATGTGTTCCAACTGCATTTGCGATACCTGCTGATAGACTCGAATACTGGATACCGGTCGCAGTATCACGCACTATCAACAGTGATTAGTGCATCTGCTGATTGAGGACAACTAAATCGAAAAACATCAATCTTGTCCTACAGTTCTGCACATCACTTCTATGCCCACTTCTCAAATGTTCAAGTTCCTCTTCGTCAGAAGCGAACAGGAACTCAAAGCCATTTCTCTAGTAATACTCAATAACCTCCGGACTATTCAGCGCATCGACTATCAAATATCTGCTTGAGGTATTGTTGTCCGGATCAATGGCTATCGTCTTGATGAGGTTCATCATTTCGTCCGCGATATTGTAGCCGAAAGTCTTATGTCCAAAGCCATCAAACACACATAATTCGCCAATCAATATCGCAGGGTACTGAAAGCGACGTTTGGCGTTTGGAATCGAACGGTTTAGACGATTACGCCTATTTTGAGGTAAAATATCAGTGCGTAACGATGAATTTGACAATGAGAAAGCACAAACCATTTTCGGTTGTGTCGTATTATCTTTTTCGTCTGTAAAGAAGCAATGGGTTGTTCCCATCATCTCCAGCATATAATCACGATAATTGTCCTATGTATGGTCGTGAAAAAACGAATCAATGTCAGCGTTTTTACTGCAAGTATACGGCTGACATTGATTAATGATTTCTGATGTTAATCTGCCGAAACGGCAGTTGTCCAATAGATACCCCACGATTTACTTATTCCCCTCTTTCTTTTTCAAAATTGCATAAGAATTGGCTGCCTCCTTAGAAAAATCAACAGAGGCACGTCTGCGAAGGTTTTCTTCGGACATCTTGACGAAGCGTTCAGCTGCTGAACCTCTTAACGTCGGGATTGCTTTTACCTGCATTCTACTCGGACTGGGGAGATGCGGACATCACGAAGGCCTACATTGACAGGATCGGCTTTGCTCCGGTCCCCGGTCAGAAGTATCTCCTCTCGTTCTGGTGGATTGACACGGAGACAGGGTTCACGGGCGAGTCAATGGCGGTTTCCACGGTTTGCGGCGA
>SAMEA3663158__coassemble_338_pt1 | contig 9998 bp, 9 predicted proteins | sample SAMEA3663158__metabat2_high_PE_011 | metagenome-assembled genome bin SAMEA3663158 (sample SAMEA3663158) | pig gut metagenome | biome: pig gut; feature: pig-associated habitat; material: faeces | place: Denmark | collected 2012 | reverse complement strand
CACATTTTATCAGAACAGCCATCTTTCAATATGTCTGCGGGACGAGAACGGCAAGGATGTCTGGGGTGTGCCGTTCAAGTCGAAGATCCGCGGCTACGTCCAGGAAGTCGATTACTACAACAACGGAAAGATCCAGTACCTGTTCGCGGCCGGATCACAGATGTATCTGATTGACAGGCTCGGACGCTTCGTCTCTGGATTTCCAGCCGAGACAGGCAAGAAAATTGCGGCAGGGCCTGCCGTGTACGATTTCACGGGAGCCAAAGGCTACACAGCGATGCTCCTTCACACAGACAACACCGTAGGCTATTATGACCTGCACGGGAAGCAGGTTCCTTCCTGGAAAGGGATAACGGCCGATGAGACTATAAAGAGCCTTCCGGAACTTCTGGAAGGGAATGGTAAAAGATACTGGGTGGTCAGGACATCAGCCCAAAGCATGGTATTCCCGTTCAGCGGCGGAGAGCCTTTGATAAAGGGCGAGGGCAACAAGATGATCCGGCCGGACAGCAAGATCGAGATTACGGACAAAGGGTTCAGCGCGGTTTGTTACGATGGCAAGGAAAGAACCTTCAAGCCCGGCAAATAAAAACGAACATTATGAACGAATTCAGATTCGAATCTGTGAACAAGCTCCTGGAAGAGAGCTTCAGAAAAAATTGGGACAGGCTTGCGCTTTCCAACTATCAGGGAGTGAGCCTCTGCTACAGGGACGTGGCAAGACGCATCGAGAAACTGCACATCGCATTCGAGAAATGCTTTCTGCACAAAGGCGACAAGGTGGCCATCTGCGCCCGCAACCAGGTCAACTGGGCGGTCAGTTTCCTGGCCACGATGACCTACGGAGCTGTGCCTGTGCCGATCCTTCACGAGTTCAAGCCCGGGAATATTCATTACCTGGTCAACCATTCGGAGGCAAAGGTTCTCTTTGTGGACGATGTCATCTGGGAGGGGCTTAGCGCCGATGAGATGCCGGGACTGTTCGCGGTAGTGAGAATCAACACATTCCAGCTTCTGTATTCCAAGGTGCCTCGCATCACCGAGGCGCGGGAGCACATGAATGAATATTTCGGGAAACGGCATCCTAACAGCTTCGAGCCGGAGGACCTCAACTACTACAAGGACTCCCCCAACGAGCTGGCGATGATCAACTACACCTCCGGAACCTCCGGTTTCTCCAAGGGTGTGATGATCCCTTACAGGGCGCTTTGCTCCAACATTCAGTTCGCGAAGCACGTGCTTCCGGAACTGAACAACCAGACGAACGTGGTGGCCATGCTCCCGTCCGCCCACATGTACGGAATGATGTTCGAGTTCCTTTTCGAGATGACGATCGGAGCCCACGTGCATTTCCTGACAAGGGTGCCGAGTCCGAAGATCATCATGCAGGCTTTGGCCGAGGTCAAGCCGAACATCATCATCGCTGTGCCTCTGATCATCGAAAAGGTCTATAAGTCCAAGATCCAGAAGATTGTGGAAAAGGGTAGCGTGAAGACCTTGCTCAAGGTGCCGGTGATCGACAAGATGATCCAGAAGAAGATCTGCGGAGAACTCGTGAGCGCGTTCGGAGGCAACTTCGTGGAAGTCATTATGGGCGGGGCGGCGTTTAACAAGGAAATCGAGAAGTTCTTCTGGGACATTGCGTTCCCTTACACCGTCGGCTACGGAATGACGGAATGCGCCCCGATCATCACCTACGCGCACTACGATGACAAGAGGCTCTACTCCTGCGGAAAGGCGGCGTTGAACATGTCCATCCGCATCGACTCCCCAGACCCTGAGAAGATCGAGGGTGAGATCCAGCCCGAACATCGCCCTTGGCTACTACAAGAACGAGGAGGCAACGAAGGATCTCTTCACGGAGGACGGATGGCTGAGGACCGGAGACATGGGTGTCATCGACAAGGACGGATATCTCTACATCAGAGGACGTTACAAGTGTATGTTCCTCGGTCCGAACGGCCAGAACATCTATCCTGAGGAGCTTGAGTCTGTGATCAACTCGTTCGCCTACGTCGTTGACTCGCTTGTCATCGAAGACAACGGCGGCCTTACAGCCCTCGTTTACCCTGACTACCATCAGGGCGAGCTGGACGGGATGAACCGTGAGGATCTGGAAAAGACGCTGACATCACAGCTTCCGGAGATCAACAGGGAGATTCCTAACTACGCCAAGATCAAGAAGATCGAGTTTATGCCGGAGGACTTTGAGAGAACTCCTAAGAAGAGCATCAAGAGATACCTCTACCAAAGAAACAAATAATGGAGAAATTCGACCAGCGATACCTTGAGATGGCCGAGATCTGGGCCAGGAACTCCTACTGCAAGAGACGGCAGGTCGGAGCGATCCTGGTCAAGGACAGGATGATCATCTCCGACGGCTACAACGGGACGCCGTCCGGATTCGAGAACGTCTGCGAGGACGAGAACGGGGCCACAAAACCCTACGTTCTCCACGCCGAGGCCAACGCCATCACCAAGGTCGCGAAGTCAGGCAACAGCAGCCTCGGGGCGACCCTCTACGTGACGGCCTCCCCGTGCATCGAATGCTCGAAACTGATCATCCAGGCCGGCATAAAAAGAGTCGTCTATAAGGATGAATATCGCCTCACGGACGGAGTTGACCTGCTCCGCAAGGCTGGAATCAAAGTTGAAAAGATAGATTAGGATGAAACGAATATCTTCCATCTGGATCGCAATTCTGGGAATAGTCGTGGGCGCGCTCATTGTGCTGGCCTACAACGCCTACAACCAGAAAAGGAATATGCTCCGTGTGCAGTACGGGGACTGGCGGAAACTGAATCTGATCCTTGACCAGATCGACAAGAACTATGTTGACACGATCAATGTAGGGAAAGTCACCGACGCCGCCATCACTGCCGCGCTGGCAGAGTTGGATCCGCATTCTGTCTATATGCCACCTGTCGAGCTGACAGAGGCTGAGACCGACCTGGCCGGCAATTTCGATGGAATCGGCATCCAGTTCAACGTCCCGAACGACACGGCCATCGTGCTGGAAGTCATCCCGGGAGGTCCGTCCGAGAAGGTCGGTCTGCAAAAGGGCGACAGGATCCTCAAGGTCGGTGACAAGGACATCGCCGGAGTGAAATTTCCTCAGGACAGTATGGTCCGCAGGATGAAAGGCCCGGCCGGGACAAAGGTCACGGTCACTGTCGGCAGAGGCAACGAGACGATTCCGTTCGAGATCACCAGAGGGAAGATTCCGATGCACTGCGTGGACGCTTCGTTTATGATCAACGACACCACCGGTTACATCAAGCTCTCCAAGTTCTCCAGAACGACATTCTCGGAGTTCTCACAGGCCAGCGCCACACTGCTCGGAAAAGGAATGAAGAAGCTGATCTTCGACCTGCGTGACAACACCGGCGGCTATTTCGACCAGGCACTGCTGCTTTGCGACATGTTCCTCAAGAAAGGAGACGAGATTGTCTATATGCAGGGACTACACCGCAAGAAGGACGACTACAAGGCCGACGGCAAGGGCCTCCTTCAGGACATAGCCCTGACGGTACTGATCAATGAGTCAACGGCCTCCTCAAGCGAGATATTCGCCGGGGCGATGCAGGACAACGACCGTGGCCTCATCATCGGACGGCGCTCGTTCGGCAAGGGTCTCGTGCAGGAGCCAGTCTATTTCAGCGATGGGTCCGGAGTGCGTCTGACGGTCGCAAGATTCTACACGCCATCCGGCCGTTGCATCCAGAAGCCATATTCAGAAGACTACCAATACGACATCTACAAGCGCTACGCCGACGGAGAGATGTACGACGCTGACAGCATCAAGGTTGACTCCACGGCCGCCTACAAGACAGTGGCCGGAAGGACGGTCTATGGCGGTGGCGGCATCATCCCGGACGTGTTCGTGCCGGTGGACACCACCAGGGCCACTAAGTTCTTCATCGCCTGCAACAAGAAAGCGACGCAGATGAGGTTCGCCTCGGCGATGTTCGACAAATACAAATCGCGGCTCTCCGAAATCGACAGTGACGCCGAACTTGGAATATTCCTGGACAGAATGAATATCCCGTCCGCATTCCGTAAATATGCCTCCTCGAAGGACGGCATCGTCTGCACCCAAAAGGAATGGGAAGAGACTTCCGAATATCTCCTCCCACAACTCCGTGCCCTTGTCGGGCGGTATTCCAAACTCGGTGATAACGCCTTCTACAAGATGTACCTCAACATCGACCCGACCCTTCAAAAGGCTATTGAATCGGACTCACACATTCGCTATTGAGATTTAAGGAGATCCCTAAAAAGACATAGCGATAGAATCACTAAAGATTTTGTCACTGTCAGTACGCATCCTGACGGTGATCAAGTGCCCACCAGGCGTGGAAGGCGTCTTCTCAAAACACAGACGGAACAACGGGTATGGAGAGTCGTAGCCAAGAAGTATCAAGTCCTCGGGCGTGACATCCGACAGCATTTTGTCTATCGGGTGACACGTGAGTTTCTGACCGTTTATGGTGCCAACACTATTCCCGATAAATTTTCCCGCATAATTGACGAATGAAAGGGACACATTATTGACAGAGAAGACATAATAGTCTCTGTAGCCGCTTGAGATGAATTTGTACGGCGAGAAGGATATGAACCGGCATAGGTCATTCAGACTCTCTCCCGCCGGATGATTCTCGTCAAAGTCTTTGTCTGATGTGACAGTTATCTCTGTGAAGTCCTCAGAGATATAACAACTGCCAGAAAAATCCACGTTATTTATCACACCCACCTTTTGATTGTATGAAAGGTCGTTATGCTTTCTGCACAGACTCTCATACTTGAACGCGTCCTTGCCGTCCATCAGGAAAGTATATCTTTTCGCCCTATCCGTCTGCACAGGCCTGACATTTATAACAATCCTGCTTGAAGTCGCTTCCAGACTAATGGCCTTGATGTCCATATAAGTGGTCACATAGGCTGGGCAATTCCTCAACACGGATCCACAGCATCCAGACAAGCCGATCATAGGCAAAATCAGCAAAACAATCCTAATCAGTCTTAACGGGTTTATCATAAGTAATTGTGTTAAATAGATACCAATATTTCTCATTTTGAGGAGTACCTGAATAATCATAGCTTACGCCTTCATTAGTCTTAAAAATTCCAGACACAAAATAACCATTACTATTCCCAAGCCACCCCCAATTACAATGGACAATATTCTGCGTTTTATCAATTCTGCCTTCTGGCGAAGTGTAATTTCTAATTTTATATCCATCTATAACCCAAGCGTGCCCATCCACTATCCCTGCCACGGCAGACATAAAAACAGGGCAGCCACTATCCAATGATTTCATCACAGTATTTTCATTGTAGCCCCATTTAAGATTAACGTTATTATAGCCCAACAAGTCAAAAGTACTTTTAGCCTTAGACGGCAATGCAAATCCAAATGAAATCCCAAAGATTTTCCCATAATACACGTCACATGCATTTCTTGAAGACAAAAAGCGAATGAAATTCTTAGCTATACCCAGAGAGTCCTCTGAATTATCCACATCATGAATATTACGAACCGCTTTAAGCAAAGAATAATCTATTTTAACTCCATTGCATATCAAATTTGGGTATTCGTGATAGGCCACAATCTGTCCCACAGCAATCGGTACACATCCAGCAGGAGCCTTTTCTCGCTTAAACCATCCAACCTTTGGGCACAAATCATTAAAAGGACTTCCTTGATTCCATATCGTTTCCAATTTACAATCGACATTTTTAGACACTATCCATCTATTATAATCAACACTATCAGGTTCTGGGAATGGCATATCCACAAAAGTTGTGTCAATCGATGCGTAAGATGCGTAAGAATAACATAAACCAGCAACAAAGTTCTCTTCAGAATATGTCCCAACATATCCTGCGGAACTCATCTCATTATATTGGTTTTCGAAAATGTCATCATCATCGCTTGGCTCGTATGAGCAGTATGGTTCAAAATTATCACACGTGATAACTCCCTTTTCCGTTACTGCCAAGACTTCATCATCTATTCTTCTATCAGCTGCAAGAATAGCATAACCACCATCATCAGGAAAGTTTAACGCATACAGCAAAGGTGTTTCTTCGTTAGCACTTCTTGTGGAAATTCCTCTATGTGGTATTGATATTACATTATCAAAATCCAAACCAGAACATCTTGTCGTTGGTTCGCCTATAGACTCTAAAAAAGTCTTTAGATTATCTATGGCCTCAGCAACAGGAATAACATAATGAGAGTCACAAATTTCCTCAGGATTATGCGGTTGATCAACACTATCATTGACACCTTCGCACCCTAATAGAATAAAAGATAAAAGAGTTAAACCAAGTAATAATCTTCTCATAAAACAACATCGTTTGAACAAGGACAAATATAGTCAAACGTTTTAAAATAGCAATACCAATAAGAAAAGTTTCAGAGAGAACTACTTTTACGATGTGCGAGAATTTACCGTGGTGGTAAAACACCTGATTATCAATAAAATAATCTACCATACTTCCGGGGGTTAGGGCGGGGAATATAGTAGATTATCGCACTGGTAATCAATCACTTATCCACCACGGGAATCTATGGAGACACAGGTACAGTGACAACAGGCTCAGCGACCTCGGCGGCAGATGAGACACTCATACACAAGATTATGCACTGCCTGAAAAAGGCTATTGAATCGGACTGACGTAGTCTTTGACATCCTGGCCGGTGACGGGATTGCCGCCAAGGATCATCAGACGCTCCACGACATTGCGGAGTTCCCTGATGTTACCAGTCCATGATTTCTCCTGGAGCAGCCTGACCGCTTCGGGAGAAAATGTTTTCACCGGCATCCCGGACTCCGTGCTGATCTGATTTACAAAATAGTCAATAAGCAGAGGGATGTCATCTTTCCTTTCGTCCAGCGACGGCACCTTGATGACGATGACGCTCAGGCGGTGGTACAGGTCTTCCCTGAAATTGCCCTTGGCTATCTCATCCTGAAGATTCTTGTTCGTGGCCGCCACCACCCTCACGTCAACAGTTATGTCCTTGTCACTGCCGACCCTGGAGAGCTTGCGCTCCTGCAGCACACGCAGCACCTTGGCCTGAGCGGCAAGGCTCATGTCCCCGATCTCGTCCAGGAAAAGAGTCCCGCCGTCAGCCTGCTCAAATTTTCCTTTGTGCTGTTTGATGGCCGAGGTGAAAGCGCCCTTTTCATGGCCGAACAACTCACTTTCAATCAGTTCCGACGGGATGGCCGCACAGTTCACCTCGATGTACGGCATCGCACTTCTGGCACTCTGCTCGTGGAGACTCCGCGCAACCAGCTCCTTGCCCGAACCGTTGGGGCCGACGATCAGCACACGGGCGTCAGTCGGGGCGACCTTCGCAATGATGTCGCGCTCATGCCGGATAGGCTCTGACTCCCCTATCATCCGTTGGCCGTAAACCTTCTTTTTCAGAGTCTTGTTCTCGGAGATTATCGTAGCCTTCTCGGAGGCGTTCTTGATGGTGATCAGGATCCGGTTCAGATCCAGAGGCTTCTGGATGAAGTCGAAAGCGCCTTTCTTGATGCATTCCACGGCTGTGTCGATGTCTCCATGGCCGGAGATCATCACGATCGCCGAATCTATGCCCTCGGCGACCATCTTGTGCAGAACCTCGGTTCCGTCCATTCCCGGCATCTTGATGTCACAGAAAATCACATTGTATCTTTCCTTGTCCACCATCGCAAGGGCGGTCGCGCCGTCCTCGGCCACATCCACATCGTAGCCCTCGTCACTCAGAATCTCCTTAAGGGAATTCCTGATTGACCTCTCGTCATCAACAATCAATATCTTCATAGAAATTCGTCTTTGTTCTTACCTATAAATCGCACATCCCGTTTCCGCGGAACCCACTCCTCCGGATAACGGTAATATTACTTGTTCTGGAATGATATTCCGTAATACAAATATCGGACAAATTTCTTTCTTTGGGAAATGAAAAGGATAACTTTATTCTTTAGATAAAAATTGATAATTTTGCCGTATGAAATTACCTGACATCATCATAGCCATCGACGGCTACTCATCGACAGGCAAGAGCACGCTTGCCAGACTGATAGCGGAACACTTCGGATTCCTTTATCTGGACTCCGGGGCTCTCTACCGCGGAGTTACCTTGTACGCCCTTGAGAAAGGGTTCATCGGGAAGGACGGAGCCATTGACGAAGCCGCCCTCAAGGCTGCACTACCGGATTTGGGGCTGGATTTCAAGGCCGAGGGAACATTCATCGGAGACAGATGCATAGAAAAGGAGATCCGCACGCTGGAGGTGTCCGGCCACGTCAGTCCGATCTCGGCGATCCCGTTTGTCAGGGAATATGTCGATGAGCGTCTGCACGCTTTCGGACAGAGGAAAAGAATCGTGATGGACGGCAGGGACATCGGCACGACGGTGTTCCCGGACGCCGAGGTCAAGATATTCATGACAGCCAGCGATGAGGTCAGGGCACAAAGGCGTTTCGACGAGATGAAGGCCAAGGGACAGGACCCGAAACTGGAGGACGTGATGAAAAACCTTCGGGAGAGGGACTATATCGACTCCCATCGTGAGGTTTCCCCTCTTTCCAGGGCCGCCGACGCTTTCGTGCTGGACAATTCGGACATGAACCTGCACGAGGAACTGGTTTGGTTCCAAGGACTTGCGCAAGGCCGTTTCGGAATCCTTGAATAGAGGGTCATGGCTATTCAGGTTGAGATCGAGAAGCATTCCGGCTTCTGCGGAGGAGTGATCAGGGCGATCGGCCGAGCCGAGAAGTTCCTTGAGGAGTCTCCCGGCAGGATACTATACTCCCTCGGGGACATTGTCCACAACGAGGCGGAACTCCGGAGGCTCGGAGAGAAAGGACTGATCACAGTCGACAAAGACGGACTTATGAATATTCCCGATCCTTCTTCGGAGACGCTTCTCATAAGGGCGCACGGCGAGCCGCCGCAGACATATTCATTGGCTCAAAAACTTGGTTTGACGGTCATAGACTGCACCTGTCCGGTTGTGCTGAAACTGCAAAAGAGCATCAGGGAGGCCTACGAGAGGGTCAAGCCCGCCGGAGGACAGATCGTCATATTCGGGAAAATCGGGCACGCCGAGGTGCTTGGTCTGCTTGGGCAAGTCAGCGGCGACGCGGTGGTGATTGAGAATATGCCGATGCTGCTTTCCGCCCTTGAGGACGGTTCTATCCGGACTGACAAGCCGTTGGAGATATTCTCTCAGACAACAAAGAGTCCGGTGGAATATTCCGAGATCTGCAAGGTGCTGGAGTCATGTCCGGGTGCAAGTCTTCAGGTTCACAACACGATCTGCTCACAGGTGGCGTCACGACACGAGGAACTGGCCGACTTCGCTCTTCGACACGATGTCATCGTCTTTGTGTCAGGGGTTTCCAGTTCCAACGGAAAGGTGCTTTTCGATCTTTGCAAGTCCAGGAATCAGCGAACCTATCATATTTCCGATCCTTCGGAATTGGAACCGGAATGGTTCTCGGACGGAGACAAGGTAGGAGTCTGCGGCGCGACATCAACGCCGGGATGGCTTCTGGAACAGGTCGCTGAAAGAATTTTTTGCAAGAATATCCGCAAATAGTTAACTTTGCGGTCGAAATGATTGCGCATCAATCTTTTGAAATCTAAATTCATTACATATTTTTATGGCAACAACAGCAGATTTTAAGAACGGCCTTTATATCAGCTACAACGGCAAGCCTTGCCAGGTAGTCTATTTCCAGCACGTTAAGCCAGGAAAGGGTCCGGCATTCGTAAAGACAAAGCTTCGTAACCTTGAGAACGGAAGGATCCTTGAGAACACCTTCACCGCGGGTATGAAGATCGATGTCATCAACGTCGAGAGACGTCCTTACCAGTTCCTTTACTCTGACGAGGACGGATTCAACTTCATGCACGAGGAGACCTACGAGCAGATCCACCTGCCTCACGACGTAGTTGAGAACTCCGACCTGATGAAGGAAGGCCAGCAC
>SAMEA3663158__coassemble_330_pt1 | contig 10080 bp, 7 predicted proteins | sample SAMEA3663158__metabat2_high_PE_011 | metagenome-assembled genome bin SAMEA3663158 (sample SAMEA3663158) | pig gut metagenome | biome: pig gut; feature: pig-associated habitat; material: faeces | place: Denmark | collected 2012 | reverse complement strand
GACGAATGTAAGCCCTCTGGTGGCCTCTCCGGGATATTCGGAAACAGCCTTGTCCAGCGCTTCCTCATCCTCATAGACAATCGCCGCCGCACCTGAGGCTATGGCTTTGCCGATGTAGTCATGCCCGTCGCTGTCATGTCCTTTGACGGCGATGAACATAGCGCCGGAAGTCACCTTCCTTGAGTCGTTGCAGATGTCGGTTATCCCGAGGTCCAGGTTCCCCCGCACCTCGATGACACCTGCGTTCCTTATGATATTCTCCAGTCTCATTTCAAATTAAATGTTATAGTCGAACCGTCCGCGACCTTCGTCCCTGCCTTTGGATTCTGGGAGGATACATGTCCTGTCCCTGAATATGAACACTTGAGCCCGCTGTTCTCTATGATGAATATCGCATCCTTGAGTCCAAGCCCAATTATGTCAGGAACGATCGGATTTTTCATGTCGGATCGAACTGTCATTTCCTTATCTTCGCCCATCACCGGGACTTTAGCCATGGCGGTCACCTCCGCACCCCATTCAGGGTCAAGTGTGTAGATGGCGTCCACAATCTCGCGCATCGCCGACGCCGGACCTACACCACCGTAAAGACTGCCTCTGATCAGGCTTGAGTTCATGCAGATGATGGCGCTGTACTTAGGATTGTCCGCAGGGAAGAAGCCGACGAATGTGGCCAGGTTGTGATAACTGCCATCCGCCGTCTGGGTGTTGTCCTTAGGGTCTCTTCCGTATTTCTCGATCTCTTCTTTTGAGAGGGACTGCCTTGCGGTTCCGGTCTTTCCGGCCACTGTCAGCTTCGCTCCCTTTAACCTGTAGGCGGTTCCCTCGGAGGTCACGGCCTTCAGAGCCCTGAGCAGGGTGTCCGCTGTGGCTCTGGAGCAGATGGACGCGTTCAGGACGCTCGGCCCTTTCTTTGTCTTCACGACACCGTCTTTCTCTATGCTTTCAACCAGATACGGCTTCATCATCCTCCCCTTGTTGGCGATGGCGTTGTAGAACGTCAGGGTGTGGAGCGGAGTCTCTCTGACCGAATAGCCTATGGCTACGGATCCCAGGTCAGTGGAGCTCCAGCTCTTTGAGTCAGGAGACGGAAGCACAGGCTCCCGCAGCCCTTCGAGGTCAAAGTCGAACGCCTGTCCGAGTTTGTACATGTACAGCTTGTCCATGAACCTCTTAGGGTCGTCGGAGTAGTTGTTTGTCGCAAGGTACCGGAACACATAGTTGGATGAGATCTCGAAACCATGCAGGATGGAAATCTTGACAAGGTTCTTGACATGATCGTCTTGGGGGTATCCAGGCAGTTTGCCTTCGTTTGTGGGGATCTCATCGTCAAGAGATTTGATGTAGCCATCCTCAAGGGCTGTCATCAACGTTGTGGTCTTGAACACGGATCCCGGGTTGGCTCCGTAGCCGATCGCCATGTTGTAAACCTCGTTCAGACTGCTGTCTTTAGGACTTTTGGTCAGGTTCACCATCGCGCGGATGGCGCCGGTCCTGACATCCATGAACACGGCGCAGCCATCCTCGATCTTAGGGTTGGCGGACATCTGCTTCCTCATCGCCTTGTCAACGATGTCCTGAAGGGTTATGTCAAGGGTTGTCCTGACATCCAAGCCGTCCACCGGCTTGACGTATGTGCTGTCGTAGTTCTGGATCTTCTCCTTGTTGTCGGTAGGCTTGAGCCAGATCTCGCCTTCCTTGCCGTGCAGGACATAGTCATATTTGCCTTCTATGCCGATGTGGCTGCGGCCCTTCTCGTCCTCCTTCTGGCTGCTGTTGTCCTTGACGTAACCGATTGTGCGTCTGGCCAGTGTGCCGTAAGGGTATTTTCTGCTGTCATGCTTCTCGACGATGATCCCGCTCTTGTACCTGCCCTCCTCCATAAGCGGAAGGCTCTCCAGCTTCAGAAGAGTCCCTCTGTCAAGGTTTGTGAGAAGCTTCATGTACCGTTTCCTCTCGTTTCTGCCTTTGACGATCATCCTGTAGTACTCGTCGGCGTTGATTCCTGTCTCGGCGGAGAGGCCGGACGTGAATCTCCGCGCCTTGCCCAGCCAGTCGTTCTCAAGGCTGTCCGCCTTCCGTGGATCCTTCTCGCTCATGAAATCCTTCTTGAGCACGGTACAGTCCATGTAAAGATCGTACATCGGAGTTGACAGGGCCAGCAGCTTCCCGTCGCAGCCGATGATCGCACCTCGCTTTGGCTCTATGAGGCTCCTTGTGCTTTGAGGAACGAAGTATCTGACCAAATCCTTGTCGGGCTCCCAGACAAACATGATGTAGAGCATCCTGCCGAACACGGCCAGGCCGACGAACAGCAAAAAGATGTAGAAGCAGTACAGAATCAGACCGATCCTGTCCTGCTCTTTCTTTGTCGTGTTCTGTTTTGGTGCAGCCATCGCCGTTATTCGTTTAACCTGTCAGCCGGTTTCTCCGGCATTGTCAACTTCGAGCCTGATTCCTCCAGCATAGCCTGGACCTTGCTCATCCTTGAAAGACCCGCAAGCTCGACGGTCTTCTGAGCGTGGTAAATCTCCATGTCGGCAAGGACCTTTCTGTTGTCCTCCACCCTGGTCAAGGTCTTCTCGATCCTGAGACTCAGCCAGATGCTGACCCAGAAAAGGAAGAACGTGTAGATGATGTGGATGAAATAGCGGCTGACATGCAACCTCAGCAGCAATTCTCCCTTAAGTGTCGCCAGGGCAGCGTTCTTGAGCCACGCCCAGATGTCGGAGAATTTCCATTTCCTCAATTCCGTCATGGCCTGTTCCCTCCGTCTTCAATTTTCTCGGCGATCCTCAGCTTCGCGCTCCTTGCCCTCGTGTTTGAGGCTATCTCTTCCTCTTGAGGCAGGATCGGCTTGCGGTTCACCGCCTTCAGCGGGGCGTGAATATTCCCGAACATGTCCTTTTCCTCCTTGCCGTCGGCGCTGCCGGTCTTTATGAAGTTCTTCACCATCCTGTCCTCAAGGGAGTGGTAGGTGATCACTACCAGCCTTCCGCCAGGTCTGAGGGTGTCGGCCGCGCCTTCGAGGAATTTCTCCAGAGATCGCATCTCGTGGTTCACCTCGATCCTGAGAGCCTGATAGACCTTCGCAAGGTACTTGTGCTCAGCGAATTTCGGAAGGGCGGCCTTGATGGCCTCATCGAGCTCGCCGGTGGTGCCGATCGGATTTCTGTCCCTTGCAGAAGTGATCAGCTGGGCGACCTTGCGGGCGTTGTCCACCTCTCCGTAGATGCGGAGAATCCTTTCGAGATCCTCTCCTGAATATTCATTGACCACGTCCGCGGCCGTCTTTCCGCCCTCGCGGTTCATCCTCATGTCCAATGGCGCGTCGTAGCGGAAGGAGAATCCTCTCTCCGCCGTGTCGAACTGGTGGGATGACACTCCGAGGTCGGCGAGGATGCCGTCCAGGCCGCCTGTGAGTTTTTCTTTAAGGGTCTGGTCTTCGGTCTCGTGCGCCTCGTTCAGCACGAAATTGTGTATGAAGCGGAAATCGGCCCGCACCATAGTCAAGCGAGGGTCGTCTATCCTGTTATTGATCGCGTCGCTGTCACGATCGAAGGCGATGACGTGACCGTCTTCATTTAAGCGTGAAAGTAGTTCGGCGGTGTGACCACCGCCCCCGAATGTGACATCGGCGTATGTTCCTGACGGATTGGTGACAAGGGCGGAAATGCTCTCGTCAAGCATCACTGGTGTATGGTATTCTGACATCGCGTGACCCTCCTATCTCTCCTGAGACAGCTGTCCGGCAATATTCAAGAATTCTTCGTTTGAGATTCCGCTGGCCTCGAATCTCTCCTTGGCCCAGATCTCGATCTTGTAATCGTTGCCCGAGAAGACTACCTCTTTCGTTACACCAATTGACTCCAAAAGCTTCTTGGGGATGGAAATGCGTCCGAGCTTGGCGTCCGGTTCGACGATCGCGCGGTCGCGCATGTACTCCCTCCAGAAAGCGGCGTGAGCACGATTAAAGAAATTGAGCTTTGACTTGACCTCCTCGGACTGGCGCTCCCACTCCTCAAAGGTGTACATCTCAAGGCAATCCTCGAAGATGTCTTTCTTTATGACAAACCTCTGATCGCCCTCGGATGGCATCAACGACTTGAACGGCGAAGGGAAAACCACTCTCCCTTTGTCGTCGATCTTGCCTGAATATTCTCCGATGAATGTGATCATAAGTTTTCGTCTTTCACGCTTGGTTACAAAGTTAGGAATATTTTTCCATTTTATTCCACCTATTTCCAAAATTTTCCACAATGATTTCAACAACCGTTGTACGGACGCTTTCAGGGCCGTTTTTTCATTTCGGCGACAAATGACAAAGTTTATAATGAGTCTGAAGGAAAGATCTTCGCGGAGAAGTGGTCGGGGACAGAAAAGGGACCGGTCGATCGGCCGGTCCCTTCGTTGGTATATTCGTGAATATCTTAGAAATTCCCCTTGTCGGCGTTGTCCCACCATACGCGGGTTCCGCCCTGGTCGCCGGAGTGGCCGGTCTTGCTGGAGTTCTCCTTGTTGAGGAGCTCGATACCGGTCTTGAGACCCTCGGCGTTGGTGTCACCGGCATTGCTGCTGTAGATCTGGCGGCGTACGCCTTCCTCTGTGGTGACGGCTCCGTTGCTCTCGTTGACGTAGGCAGGGAAGAGAACCGGATAGCCGGTACGCCTCTGCTCGGCCCAGGCCTCGGTTGAGAGAGGGAAGAGCGCGATGTACTTCTGGGTCATGATGCGGGCGAGCTTGTCCTCGTTGGAGGCATTGTTGTCCCACTTCACGCCCAGCTTGTTGAGGGCTTTGGTGTTGAGTTTCGGATCGAAAGGATCGACGAAATCAATCTGCGTGTCGGTTCCGCTGATGTACTTCTCGACAGCGCCTTTCGCATATTCCGCGATCTCGGCGTACTTGCCCTTGTAGGCAAGCTCATTGGCCATAGAGGTTCTGATGCCTTCCTCGTAGAGGGACTTCACGTCGCCGGATGTCCAGCCCCTGAGGGCGGCCTCGGCGAGGAGGAAGTAGGACTCGGCCTGCTTGAAGATCGGAAGCGGAGCGCTGTAGATGCCCTTGCTGTTGCTGCCGTCTACCCAACCGGAGAGCTTGCCCCAGTCGTTCGGCTTGCCTGGCAGACCGCTGGCGAACCTGATGCCGTAGTAGCCGGTTCCCTTCGCTACTTCCTTTCCGTCGGAGGTGGTGAACTTGTCCTGGTTCTTCGCCATGTACAGAGGCTGGCGAGGATCCTTGAGACCTGACATCAATGTCACGAGGTTGGCGTTGAATCCGCAGTCTCCCCAAGCGAACATAAGCCAAAGCTCGTTCTCGAGACTCTTGTCGATCATGATGTCCTTGCCGCCGTTGGCGAGGGTGTTGCCCGCTGCCGCCTTGGCGATCGCAGGAAGGTCGTAGCCCGCGGCCTTCATCTCGTCCGCTCTCTTGGAAAGACGCAGGGCGATACGGAGTCTCATCGTGTTGGCCACCTTCTTCCACATCTCGAAGTCGCCGCCGCACCAGATGTCGAATGTGCCGAGTCCGGCCTTTTCGTCATCTGTAGGCTTGTTGAAGGCGTCCAATGCCTTCTGAGTGTCGTCAAGCATTGTCTGGTAGAGCTGCTGCTGGCTGTCAAACGGGAAGTATGACTCATACTCGCCGGACAGGATGGAGCTGTGGGCGAGAGGGCCGTACACGTCGGTGGTCATCATAAGGCTGTAGGCCTGTACGATTCTCATCACGCCGGCGAGGGCTGGCTGGTTCTTGCCGTCAAGGGTGGCGATCAGTCGCCTTGTGTTGTTGAACACGTGGAGGTAGTGGTTCTCGTACATACCGCCCGAGTGTCCTCTGTTCTCGCCCATGTCACCGTTGGTGAAGTTTCCGTTAGGGGTCATGAAGTAACCGCTGTAGAAATCCACGGTGAGGTTTGTCCAGAACTGGAACATGTTCTGCTGAGGAGGGTAGCAGTACTGCATCGGCTCAGCGCACTGGGATGAGAGAGGAAGATCGTCCGGGTTCACCTGCACGTCGCTGGTGTTCATCTTCTCGAAGTCGCCTGTGCAGGCTACGATTCCGAGTCCGAACAAGGCCGCTACTGAATATTTTAAAATATTTTTCATTGTCTTGGAAATTTTTAGAAGTTGAGTTTAAGGTTCAGACCGAAGCTGCGTGAGGTAGGGAGGGCGAACATGTCGATGCCCTGCCAGCCGTTGCCTGTACCTGCTGAGACATCAGGGTCGCAAGGTGCGTCCTTGTAGAAGAAGAACAGGTTGCGGCCGATGATGGATGCTGTCACGTTCTTGCCGTTGCCGAGGAGGTTACGGAATGTGTAGCCGAAGCTGAGCTCGCGCAGACGGATGTTGGTGGCGCTGTAGACGTAGTTCTCGTTGGCGTAAGGAGAGTTGAAGTTGCTGGCTCCCGTGGTCTCGTACCAAGCCCTTGGATCGAAGGAGACCCCGTCAACGGTGATGGAGCCGGCGTCGCGGGCCTCGCCTGACCTCTGTGACACTCCCCAGCCGTCCAGCGTGGCCTCGGTCATGGAGATGACCTTGCCGCCGAATCTCGCGTCGATGAGCATCGAGAGGTTGAAGTTCTTGTAGCGGAATGTGTTGCTCCAGCCGGCGTAAACCTTGGAGTTCATGTTGCCGACATGCTTGAGCTGGTCGTTGTTGTCGTCGCCGAGGATCGGCTGTCCGGCATCGTTCTTCTTGATCTTGCCGCTCTCGTCCCTGAGGATCTGGCGTACATAGAGGTCACCGTAGGAACCACCTTCCTTGAGGATGATCTTAGCACCTCCGAAGTTGGAGAGTGTAAGGCCGTTAGGAAGCTCGTCCACGAGTTCCACGATCTTGTTGTTGTTGTAGGAGAAGTTCACTCCTGTCTCCCAGCTGAAGTCGTTGCTGAACTGCTCGTACCAGCTGGCGGTCATCTCGATACCCTGGTTCTCCACATTACCGGCGTTCACATAGCGGTTGCGCAGACCGGACTCGTAAGGAGAGGCTACGGAGAAGAACTGGTTCTTGGTGTTGGTCTTGTACCAGGTGGCGGAGACGTTGAGCCTGTTGTTGAAGAAGGCTCCGTCGAAACCGGCCTCGATGGAGTGGGTCATCTCAGGCTTGAGGGTTCTGAAAGGAGCGCTGTCCGGAGCGGAGATCGATCCCTGTGAGCCAAGGCTGTAGAGCAGGTTGGTCATGTAGACAGGGACATCGTTACCCACGATGGAGTAGCTTGCGCGTAACTTCACGAGATCCACGGCAGGGCCGAGGTCGGCGAACTTGTTCAGAAGGAAGCTGGCTCCCACTGAAGGGTAGAAGAATGACACATTGTCGGTGAAGGCAAGAGCCGATGACCAGTCGTTACGGGCGGTGACATCGATGAAGAGGCCTTCCTTGTAGCCGAACTGCGCGGTCGCGAACACGGCGTTAAGACGCTTCTCGGTGTTCCAGTGGCCACCCTTTCCGACTGACGACATATTCCCATAATAGTTGTTAGGGGTGAATATGTTAGGGTAGTAGACGTTACCGTTGCCAGGGGCTGTGAACTGTGTTCCCTCAGCCCAGAGATCCACGTTTCCGGTCTTGCTGTGGGTGAAGCTGGAGCCGGCGGTCACGGAGAGTGAGAAGGTGTCGTTCCAGTTGTGGTTGTAGCCGACGAGCACATCTCCGTACATCTGGTCGCTGAAGTAGCGGTTGTCCTTCATTCTGCCCATAGGGTAGAGGTCACCGGTGCTGGAGGCGTAGGCGTTGTGCACGAAGTGCTCCTCGCCCCTCTCGTAGCGGAGACGGCCCTGTACGTAGAGATCCTTGGTGATGTCCCATCTCACGCTGCCGCCGAACTCGTAGCGGTTGCGGTCAACGACCGGCTTCTGGCGGTTGAGCACCCAGTAAGGGTTGCTGTACTGCTGTTGCTTCGTGTTGGTCCAGTTCTGGACGTAGCAGCTGCGTGAGGCGTCATAGACCTCGTAGTTGTTCTTGTAGTGATCCCAGTCCTCGCCTCTCGGGAAGAGGTAGGCACCGGTCAGAGGGTTCCAGAGGAATCCCGATGCGGACTGGTTCTCGATGTGCTGGTTGGTGAGCTTTGCGCTTGCCTCTATCTTGATGTTGTCGAGGACGGTGAAGTTGACCTTGGTGTTGAAGTTGTGGCTTCTGTACTCATTCTCAGGAGTCATGCCCTCTGAGTAGACATTGCCGTAGGAGAAGTAGGCTCCGAAAGAGTCGTTTCCGCCGGACACGGCGAATGTGTTGTTGGTCGTGAAACCTGTGCGGAAGAACTTCTTGAGATAGTTCGGCGCCTTTGAGGAGAGCTTGCTGCCCCAGCTGTAGGTGCCGTTGTCCGACATCCCGTAGTTGTTCTGGAACTTAGGAAGCACCATAGGGCTTTCTGCTGTCGTGTTGCTGGACACGGTGATGTTCACCTTGCCGGCTGCCGCTGACTTTGTCGTGATCATGATCGCGCCGTTGGCGGCCACGGCACCGTAAAGCGCTGCGGCTGACGCACCTTTAAGGAGGGTGATGGACTTGATGTCGTCAGGGTTGATCGTGGACATCACATCGCCGCCGTCCCTCTCGCCACCATAGTTGGAGGCCACCTGGGATGAGGTGATGTTCTGCATCACAGGCACACCGTCCACAACAATGAGAGGCTGGTTGCTTCCGTTGATGGACTTGTTGCCTCGGAAGAGGATCTTGGATGATCCGCCGGCTCCTGTCGAGTTAGGAGTGATGACCAGACCGGCGCTCTTTCCCTGGAGGGAGTTGATCATGTTGATGCTCTTGATGTCGTTGACATCCTTGCCGCCGACTGTCTCGGCAGCGTAGGTAAGGCTTTCCGACTGGCGGACCATACCCATGGCCGTCACCACGACTCCCTTGAGAGCTGTGGCTTCCTCGAGGATGACGATGTCGAGTGTGGCCTGGCCGTTCCAGACGATCTCCTTGGTCTCGTATCCGATGATGGAGACGGTGATCACATCGTTGGTTTTCAGGTTGCTAAGTTTGGACTTTCCGTCAATGTCAGTGGTCTCACCCGTTGATCCACCCTTGACAAAAACGGCCGCGCCGATGACAGGGCCATTGGCGTCCTTGACTGTACCGCTGACGGAACCGCCCCTGTTCTGGGCACCCGCCGCGGCAGAGAACGATACGAACAGAGCGACAGCAGCCACAACAGCCGCCATTCCTCTGAATATCGAAGACTTGATTCTGTTTAACATAATTTTAAAATATTGGTTTTGTTGTGTAGTATGTCAATGTGTGTGTACTTTCTCTTCTTTTCTCTTCCGTCTCTTCCGCTTTTTCATCTCTTCCGCCTTTTCTGTCTCCTCAGCTTCTTCCTCTTCTTTTCTTTTCTTTTCTTTTGCCTTTGTCGCTCTCCACTCTCTCTCTTGCCTCTTATCCTCCTTTTCCTCTGTTTTCTCATCCACTTCTTCCGTCTCTTCTGTCTTCTCTGCTTCCTTTTTTTCTTTTGCCTTTGTCGTTTCTACCGTTTCTTCCACCTCTTTTCCCCTCTTTTTCTGCCGCTCCTTTCGTCTCTTCCGCTTCTCTCGCTTTTTGCCCCTTTTGCTCCCTTCCCATCTTCCGTCTTCTGGCTTTTTCTGCTCCTTTCACCTCTTTCTTTCTCTTCTGTTCAAAAGCCCAGTCAATTTAGCCTGCTCCTGGTATTTATCCCAGCTGATGTCTCCACTTTCTACCTCTTTTGTCCCAAAGCTCGGTCAATCTTAGGATGTTTGTCTCAACCTCCAGATTAAGCCTATGGAATATTTATTCATTATGCAAAGTAAAGTATCATTTTGTAAATATACAAGAGGTTTTCTTCGGAAATGATAAGCTGCGGTTAAATTTTGTTTAATAATATTAACGAAATCGATTGCTCAACTTTCATCTGTTGATTTCCTGTCCCCTCCCCTGGCCATTTCCCTGTCACGTTTATTTCTTCCGCATCTCTTTCATATTTTTTCCCCCTTCCCCGTAGCCCTTGTCATCCCTCTCTTCCTGGTGCGTGATTCCTCTTCGCACCTGGAGTCCGTTCCCGCTGTCGTTCAGTCACTTGCGCTTCCAGGTGCGTGAGAAAAGTCGCACCTCGGAGCCCCGCCCCACATCC
>SAMEA3663158__coassemble_261_pt1 | contig 11263 bp, 7 predicted proteins | sample SAMEA3663158__metabat2_high_PE_011 | metagenome-assembled genome bin SAMEA3663158 (sample SAMEA3663158) | pig gut metagenome | biome: pig gut; feature: pig-associated habitat; material: faeces | place: Denmark | collected 2012 | reverse complement strand
TTTTTCCGTATCGCACCAACGTCCGGATGATCTCGGGCAGCCGATAATTGTGTTTTTTAACGACATATAGTGCCTTTAAGATTAACAAGGCACATAGCGCGGCTCCGAGGCTCCGCAGCCTATTCCATAATATGCCAAAAACACTCAGGTGCGCTAACATATTCGCACCTGGAAGAGTAACATATTGTTCGTCATGCCGATGATGTTTCAGGTGCGCATGGTTTCTCGCACCTGGAAGTTCGGAACACCAATAGAACGCCCTGTACCGCGGGCATCGACTCCTAGGTGTGCGAATACACTCGCACCTAAAATGTTAAGTCGATAGTAATCAGATGGTTGGTGTTTCAGGTGCGCATAGTTTCTCGCACCTGGAAGTTCGGAACACCAATAGAACGCCCTGTACCGCGGGCATCGACTCCTAGGTGTGCGAATACACTCGCACCTAAAATGTTAAGTCGATAGTAATCAGATGGTTGATGTTTCAGGTGCGCATGGTTTTTCATACCTGGAAGAATGGTCTCCAATTGTTTTGCAAGACAGGAAATGTACGGAATCAGTATCGTCCCGCAAAAGCCACTTGCGGACAGTCAAGATTTTACAAAATGCTTTCAGCCACATAATGTTCCTATGCCCACAGAGGTCTGATCGGGCTGAAAAACCCGAAACTCGGAATACAAGATTTTCACGTCAATGTGCCCTCAAGACGCTTCTATCAGGCTTTGGGCTGAAAGCGTTTCGTAAATTCACGATGAAATCGGCGTGAGGTAACATTCCTGATTGGTGCCGGGAAGGAAAGCCACTTTTTCACCCGAAGCATAAGCTTGGAATCTTCTGCCACACCCTGTCTTATTGTATGACTAAGATGGAAATCAAGCTCCTGACATACAGATCATTGCGCAGGAGCGTCAACTAACCGTGATTGTTTAAGCATCAGTACTATAAGCCAAATGTTAGTCAACTCCGATATAGTTCCCAAAGCAAAAAGCAAGCATCCCTTTTAGGGAAAAGATGCTTGCTTTTACTTTCCTTTTTCCAAATAAAGTTTAACATTGCAAAATGTAAGGAAATTTTTGGATTGGCAAGGGATGATTCTTCAATATTTTATTATTTCACACTCTTTGATTTCTTGCGGTTATCTCTGTGAAAATTCTTAAATTTGCAGCGCAATATCCCCAAAAAGGGGTGTTGTGTTAGATAAATAACTAGCATTTGCTATTTATTCGGTTGCCCCTGAAACCTAGGAAATTTCAAAGCAACACACCGGATAAGTCAGTGAATGTCTGCGCTTTTGGCGTGGACTTGTCTTGTGTTACGGGCTTCCTAGGGCCTCGGGGCGTAGATATGAAAGTCTGCGCCTTATTTGTGGCCCATAAGTTCGTTCCCGGATAAAGCCAAATGCCCAACGAAAGCGCAGAATGGACACCCAGATAAGGTCCAAGGAACGGGTGTCGGCTCACGGCGAGGTTTTCACTAATCCCCGCGAGGTGAACGCGATGCTCGACCTTGTGAAGCCGGAGACGGAGAGGATAGACTCACGTTTCCTGGAGCCGGCTTGCGGTGACGGCAACTTCCTTGTCGAGATTCTCCGGCGTAAGCTTGCCGTCTGCAAGGCACGTGTCACCGCCAAGCGATACACCCAATTACAGTACGAACACGACGCCGTCTGGGCGGTCTCAAGCATCTACGGCATCGAGATTCTGGAAGACAACACCTTGGCGTGCCGCGAGAGGCTCCTGAATTACTTTACGGAGCAGTACACACGGCTGTTCAAATCAAAATGCAAGGACGCGTGCATCGAGGCTGTCCGCTACATCCTCTCCAAGAACATCATCCACGGCGACGCGCTCACCTACAAGCGTGCGGACAAACCCGACGAATGGATCCACATCAGCGAATGGAGTTTCATCGGAGGTGACAAAGTCAACCGGCGCGACTACGAATTCTCCTATCTGGTCGGTGAATATGAAAGCGATGGTCTCTTCTCGGACATCCCTGTCGAAACCTACGCTCCCGTTCATTTCTTGAATATCAACGCGGAAACCTATGGCGACAAACAGTTATAATCCGGATGTGCTCAACTGCCTTGCAAACCTGAGCAACGATGAGGTCTTCACCCCGCCGGAACTTGCGAACCGTATTCTTGATCTTCTTCCTCAGGAACTTTTCCAAAGCCCTGACACCAAGTTCCTGGATCCTTTCAGCAAGAGCGGTGTCTTCCTTCGTGAGATTGTCAAACGGCTGGACAGAGGTTTGGAAAAGAATATCCCCGAACGTCAGAGCCGTATCGATCATATTCTTCACAATCAGGTCTTTGGCATAGCCATTACCGAACTGACATCCTACCTGTCCCGCCGGTCGCTTTATTGCTCTATGCACGCCGACGGGAAATACAGTGTCTCCCGGTTCAGCACAGAATGCGGGAATATTCTTTACTCCAATCGTTCCCACACGTGGGAGAACGGCAAGTGCAAGTATTGTGGCGCGTCCCAGGCGGTCTATGACCGAGGCTCTGATGCTGAGCAATATGCTTATATGTTCATCCACACAGAAAATCCATCTCAATTCTTTGATAATATGAAGTTTGACGTGATCATCGGCAATCCGCCGTACCAGTTAAGCGATGGCGGAGCGCAGGCCAGCGCAATGCCTATCTACAATCTTTTTGTCGTTCAAGCTATGAGATTGAAGCCGAGATACCTGTCGATGATCATTCCAGCCCGGTGGTACGGAGGCGGTCGTGGACTTTATGAGTTCAGGTCTGCGATGATTCAGGATAAGCGCATAAGAGTGCTGCACGACTTCCTTAACGCCTCTGATTGTTTCGGGACTGGTGTGGAGATCAAGGGCGGAGTCTGCTACTTCTTATGGGAGAGGGACAATGAGGGGAAGTGCTGTATCTTTACACATAATGGCGAATCTGTGAAAGAACAGCCAGAGCGTTATCTCAAAGAGAAAGACAGTGACGTGTTCATTCGATATTCGGAAGGAGTTTCTGTTTATCACAAAATCTTGGCTTTCAAAGAGAAAACAATGGATGCTTTGGTCAGTTCTCAAAAGCCATTTGGATTACGCACATTTGTTAGAGGGACTCAGACAAAAACGCAAGATAGTGTAATATTATTCGAGCGAGGGGGCAGGTCTTATGTAAATCGGAATGAGATAGCCGTTCATAGAGATTGGATCGATAAGCCAAAGGTTTATATATCAGCTGCATATAATGCAGGAGACACTTATCCTCATCAAATATTGGGAAAACCGATAATTGGCGAACCTGGTTCCTGCTGCACTGAGACATATGTGGTAATCGGACCATTTGATAATATCAAAGAATCCGAAAACGTGGTTTCATATATTCAGACGAAGTTATTCCGTTTTTTGGTAATGCTGAAGAAATCCTCACAGCACGCGGCTTCTCAAGTATATTCCTTCGTTCCTATTCAAGACTTCTCGCACCCTTGGACCGATGAGATGCTGTACAAGAAGTACGGACTTGATGATGATGAGATCACGTTCATCGACTCTATGATCCGTCCGATGGAATAGTATCTATGTTTGACGTACGAATATAATTGAATAAATGTCAGCTCAAGATCTACTTCGCGGCAGGGTCACCGCGACCCCGACCATATATGCCTACGAGCATATTGACTATCCGGCCCACAAGGGGTGGCTTAAGGTTGGCTACACCACACGCACCGCAGAGATCCGCGTGCGGGAACAGAATCAGACAAGTCACGTGAAATTCAAGATAGTTCTGGAGCGACCGGCTATGCGCAAGGACGGGTCCACGTTTGATGACCGACTTGTCCGAGACATTCTCAGAAAGGATCATATTCCCAATCCTGAAGGGGAATGGTGCGTCTGCGGTGTGAGGGAAGTTGAGAAGGCGATCGCGGCGGCTGTGGCAGGGAAGGACAACATGATGGAAAGAACCGAGGACTTCGAGATGCGCCCTGAGCAGAAACGAGCCGTTGAGAAAACCTCCGCATATTTCAACGCCTTCAGGAAAGATCCGTCCAACCGGGGACTTATCCCACACTTCCTTTGGAATGCGAAGATGCGCTTCGGCAAGACCTTCACCGCATATCAACTGGCTCTCAGGATGGGTTGGAAGAAGTTGTTGATTCTCACTTTCAAACCTGCTGTCAAGACCGCTTGGGAAGAAGACCTTCTGACCCATAAGGATTTTGAAGGCTGGCAGTTCTGCCAGAAGCATGATGACCGTGAGTTCAACCGTGTGGACGAACGCCGGCCTTTCATCTGCTTCGCCTCCTTTCAGGATGTTCTGGGGAGGAACTCCGTCGGGGGCATCAAGGCCACGAACGAGTGGATCCAGACCGTCGGATGGGACTGCATAGTTCTGGACGAGTATCACTACGGAGCGTGGGGCAGGAACGCCAAGAACTTCTATGACAGGAAAGACCCTGCCCTGCGCCGTGCGGAAGAGGTAGGCGAGATTCTCACCGAGGACGCTTCCTCGGCTCGGGAGCTGGAGGCCCGCGAGATGTATGACGAAGGATTGATGCCGCTGCGTACGGGTGCATACCTCTATCTTTCCGGAACACCGTTCCGCGCCATCTCCACGGGTGAGTTTATCGAAGAGCAGATATTCAACTGGACATATTCGGACGAACAGGCCGCCAAGGAAGCGTGGCAGGGAGAGCATAACCCCTACGCGCAGCTTCCCAAGATGGTGATGCTTACATACCAGCTGCCAGACAGCATCAGCGAGATTGCCTCTCGGGGTGAGTTCGATGAGTTCGACCTGAACGAGTTCTTCCGTGCTGAGGACGACCGCTTCCTGCACGAGGAATATGTCCAGAAATGGCTGGACCTCATCCGCGGAGCCTACACCGAGAACATCGTGACGGAACTCAAACTGGGCAAGGAGAAACCGCCTATGCCCTTCTCCGACAGCCGCCTGCTCAGTTATCTCCAGCACACATATTGGTTCCTGCCTTCCGTAGCCGCCTGCCGGGCCATGTCTGTGCTCCTGAGAAAACGCTCCAACCGTTTCTTCGATGATTACAAGGTGATTGTGGCGGCCGGGAACGAGGCCGGAATGGGAGCGCAGGCCGTGGAGCCTGTCTATAATGCGATGGAAGATCCACAGCGGACGAAAACCATCACGCTCTCGTGCGGCAAACTTTCCACCGGTGTGACCGTCAAGCCGTGGACAGGCATACTGATGCTACGCAACACGACTTCCCCGGAGACATATTTCCAGGCCGCGTTCCGTGTCCAGTCCCCGTGGACGGCAAAGGACGAACATGGGGAGGATATCATACTCAAGCCTTTCTGCTATGTCTTTGATTTCGCGCCCAACCGTGCGCTGAGGCAGGTGCAGGAATATAGCTGCCAACTCAACGTCCATGAGTCCAATCCGGAGAGGAAGGTGGAGGATTTCATAAAGTTCCTTCCCATACTTGCTTTCGACGGCTCGTCGATGAAGGAGATCGATGCCGCGGGAGTGCTGGATATGGCGATGAGCGGCACCACGGCGACCTTGCTGGCCCGCCGCTGGGAGAGCGCCGTGCTGGTCAATGTGGATAACGCCACGCTCCAGCGCCTGATGAACAGCCCTGACGCAATGAGGGCATTGATGAATATCGAGGGATTCCGCAACCTCAATTCGGACATCGAGACCATCATCAACAAGTCCGAGCACGTCAAGGACACCAAGAAAGAGAAAGGCGACAGCCTTTCGGTGGCGGAAAAGAGGCAACTTTCCGAGGAAGAGAAAGAGTACAAGAGCAAGCGCAAGGAGATTCAGGACAAGCTCATCAAATTCGCGACCCTCATCCCTGTCTTTATGTACCTCACGGACTTTCGGGAATATTGCCTAAGGGATGTCATCGAACAGCTTGAACCCACTCTCTTCCGTAAGGTCACGGGTCTTACGCTCAAGGATTTCAGCCTGTTGGTAAGCCTTGGAGTCTTCAACAGCGAACTGATGAACGATGCCGTTTACAAGTTCAAACGCTACGAGGACTCTTCCCTTGAATATACCGGCATCGACAGACACACCGGCGCCGTTGTCGGCCTTTGGGACACCGCCATCGACACCTCTAAGACTGGACCGGTTAAAGACAGAGTCGTGGACAATAACTCAGAATATGTCGAAGATCCCCTTGGGGGTGGTGAGACCATTTCCCGTAAGCCGTGGGAGACCATCCGTCCTGGCGATGCCGTCACCCACAAAAGTCTCGGCCCCGGCACCATTGTGGCCCTTGATAAGGATTATCTGATTGTTAAATTCACCGACCGAGAATCAAAGTTCCGTTACCCATCAGCCTTCGAGAAAGGTTATCTGGAAGTGTGAAACCTACTTGCCATTCGGATTATCTGCCGTTCGGTTTAAGTCTAAGTGTGTTTCTTGGGCAACGTTTTACCCCGAAAACGTTGCCCGAGAACTTCTTTGATCACAACAGGAGCATTTTCTTCATATAATGATGCCGTCATAATCATTTTTGCCATCGACAGGAGCAATATTGCTCGTTTGCGCTCCTTTGGCCGTATGCAAAGGCGCTTGGCAAGAAGCTTGGCGCAGGACTTTTCTTTTGTCGTGATTTTTGTGTAAGTTTGCAGGTTAAACAGACAGTCAGGAAATGTTTAGGAAACTTGCGGACAGAATGAAGGAGTTCAAGCTCACGATGAGGATGAAGCTGACGCTGAGCCTCAGCGCGATAGCCGTGACACTGCTTGTCTCCAGTGTGATCTCCATCATGGAGTACTATAGGATGAGCAACTATGTGTCGGATCTCATCGCGGACAACATCAGGAGCGTCAATGTCGCGCAGAAATTGTCCGAAGTCACGAACAAGTACAATCTGGATCTTCTGGCCCTGATCGGTGACAACTCGGTCAACACTCTTCCGGACTTCCATCAGAAGGAGTTCATGGGGCATTGCGACTCGCTTCGCAACTCCTTGACTTCCGACAAGATGGTCCCGCTGACTGATTCTGTTGTCTATGCGTATTCAGCATACATGCTGACTTCGCTGGAACTGAACGACGTGATGCTGTCGGACTTCATCGACACCAGGGCTTGGTACTTCGACAGGCTTCAGCCCAAGTTCAGGAGGCTGAACCACTACATTGATGTGCTCAACGAGGCAATCTACGATGACCTGAAGAAGAACTCCCTGACGTTCCAGAGGGGGTTCTACAGGAGCATCATTCCGGGTGCTGTGGCTGTGGGTGTCGGGCTGCTGCTTGTGCTGATGCTGTTGTTCTTCCTGCTGGTGTTCTATGTGAATCCTATCTACAGGATGCTTTCCGGGCTGAACAACTACAGATCCTACAACAAGAAATACTCCTACTCCTTCGAGGGTGATGACCAGCTGGCGGAACTTAACGACGGCATCACGGAACTGACGGGGGAGAATCAGATGCTGCGCAAGAGGGTGGCCAACCTGCGGGCCAAGGTCGCTTCGACAGGCTCCGCTCATAATAATAATTAAAGAATATCCAAATGAACATCAAGGTGATATCCAGAAACGTTGGCTACGCTCTGCTTGTCAGTGCGCTGTTCATGTTCCTGTCCATTCTGGTCTCTGTGGCGAACGGCAATGACAGTGCCCTCGCCGCCCTGATGATCAGCTTCACGATCACCTTCACCGTCGGTGTGTTCCCGTTCATATTCGTAAGGAAATCGGCTGGCATCACCCTTAAGGACGGCTATATGATCATCGCGCTGTCCTGGCTGCTGTCCTTCATCTTCGGGATGCTTCCGTATGCGCTTTGGGGCGGGCCGTTCACGATTATAAACGCCTGGTTTGAAAGTGTTTCCGGATTCACGACGACTGGCTCGACAATCCTTGACAACGTTGAGGCGCTGCCGAACAGCCTGCTGTTCTGGCGTTCCTCGACGCACTTCATCGGAGGCTTGGGAGTCGTGGTCTTCCTGCTGCTGATCATCCCGAGTTCGTCTCAGATGAGGTTGAGGCTGACTACCCTTGAGCTTTCGTCCTTGTCCAAGAGGGAGTACAGATCCGGCGCGAACAAGACAGTCTATATCTTCACTTATGTCTATTTTGGATTGACCGCAGCCTCGTTCCTGATGTACATGCTGGCCGGCATGAGTCCTTTCGACGCCATCAACCATGCGATGAGCGTCGTGGCGACAGGCGGCTTCAGCACCAGGAACGCCTCCATCGGTGCCTATGACTCGATCACGATCGACCTTATCACGATGCTCTTCATGGTACTCTCATCCGTCCATTTCGGAATGATCTTCGTGGCTGTCGTGACAAGATCCCTCAAGCCGTTCAAGAACGAGATATTCAAGTTCTATCTTTCCATGATGGTTGTGGCGGGGGTGATCGTGTCGATCTCGATCAAGGCACACGGGTTCGAGGAGGCCTGGGGGCGCTCCTTCCTCTCCGGCTTCTTCCACGTCATGAGCTTTGCCTCGACGACAGGGTTCAGCATCGCTGACAACAGCTCCTGGCCTGTTCTTTCGGACACCATACTGGTGCTTATGGGAGTATGTTGCGGCATGGCCGGCTCCACCACCGGCGGCATCAAGTCCGACAGGATGATGTTTCTGTGCAAAGAGGTTAAGTACCAGTTGAGGATGGTTCTGCATCCTGCGTCCGTCAAAGATATAAGGGTGAATGGCAGGGTGATCCGGCAGAACGACATCGCCCCGCACATCCTCTACATCGCCCTCTACGGCCTTGTGGTGATCATCTCGCTCGCGGCCTGCCTCACGCTCGACCCTGACAACAACCAGTCATTCACGGCGATACTCTCGTCCCTTGGCAATGTTGGACTTTCGGTGGACCAGCTCGGCTCAATCTACAGCTATAACGGAGAGCCATCCTCCCTCAAGTTCATCTACACGCTTGACATGTTCCTCGGACGTGTCGAGATCTATCCGATTCTGGCTGTTGTGATGATGATTTTCAGCCGGAGAAACAAGTAGAGGCTATGTACAGGGGGGAGTTTTTCTATAAGCGTTTCAAGGATAATTTTCCTTATGATGGGACGGAGGATCAGGATCGGTTGTTCCGGGAGATTGCGGATTTTGTTACTTGTGATGACGCTGATATTCTGGTGGTTAACGGGTATGCTGGTACGGGAAAGACTTCGGCGATCGCGGCGGTGATCAGGGCGTTTGATGATTTGAGGCCGAAACGAGTGGACAAGCGGGCCGCTGAACCAGAGATTCGACAAGGCCCACCAACTGACGAAGCGCACCGGAATACGGTAGAGGATGCTCCCGATGAATATGAGGAAATATGCTACCTCCTCGCCCCCACCGGCCGCGCCGCGAAAGTCCTATCCCTGTACGCTGGCAAGCCTGCCCGCACTATCCACAAATGCATCTACCGCCAGAAATCTATCGGCGATGACGGCTTCGGCCAGTTCTCATTAGCCCCTAACAAGCTCTCCCACAAACTCTTCATCGTGGATGAGGTCTCCTTGATAGGCATAGACGATGCCCAAAGGCAAGGCACGACCCAATTTGGTACCGGAGACCTTCTGAAGGATTTGATTGAATATGTCCGCGCCGGCAACGACTGCCGCTTGATAATGATCGGCGATTCAGCCCAGCTGCCTCCTGTCGGAATGGACGCCTCACCCGCTTTGGCGAAGGAATATATGGACGGTTTCGGTGGAGTCTGTTACAGTAGCCTGACCGAGGTCGTCCGCCAGCAAAAAGAATCAGGTATCTTGTTCAACGCCACGAAATTACGTGAGTTGATTGCCTCGGATCTCTACGGTGACGGGATGTACACTCCTGATGAGTTGGGTCTGACCGTTGACGGTTTCGATGACATCGTGAGGATAACCGGCGGCGAACTTATCGACACCCTGAACTCGGCGTATTTTTCTGAATATTCAAAAGACGACGCGGTGGTTCTTTGCCGTTCCAACAAGCGCGCGAACCGCTACAATGCCGGCATCCGGGCCCAGGTCTTCTATGATGAGGAGCGCTTGGTCCGTGGCGAGAAACTGATGATAGTGAGGAACTGCTACCAGTTCCTGAAAGGTGTCAAGTGTATGGACTACATCGCCAACGGTGACATCGCCAAACTCGTGTCAATCAAGAATTTCGAGGAGCGTTACGGCCTTCATTTCGCCGATGCCCGCCTTTCATTCCCGGACTACGATGACACCGAGATCGTCGCGAAAGTCTGTCTGGACACCCTTGAGTCCGAGTCCGCATCCTTGAGTTACGAGCAGCAGAACCAGCTTTATAACGGTGTGAACGCAGACTACGCCGACATCCCGACCAAGAAAAAGCGCTACGAGGCCGTTCGTGAGGATCCTTACTACAACGCTCTCCAGCTAAAGTACGCCACCGCCATCCCCTGCCACAAAAGCCAGGGCGGCCAGTGGAGCTGCGTCTTCATCGACAACCCCTTCTGGCAGGACGAACTCACAGTCGATGACCTCAAATGGCTCTACACCGCCCTCACCCGCGCCACCGACAAGGTTTACCTCGTCAACTTCAAGGATGAGTATTTTGCATAAGGTGTCAGGTTGCCTTAGGATGGCTCCCCGTCTGGCTCTCCGTCTGGTTCCCCGTCTGAATCTCCGTGGCGGATAACTTGCTGATAATTAGGGATATTTTTTAATCATTACTAAATAGATTATTTTACAAATTTGTAACGTCGTGTGACCAACGGACTGATTGAAAGCCAATCTGTACTGTGTCACACGCCGCATAGCTATGTTAAACTTTAATGAGGGAAAGCAATGAAGCTCAGGAGATTCTTGTCCGGTTCGCCTAATCACGTTTACCAACGATCCTTGAACGGTTCGGTAATATTCTACAGCCTTGAGGATTGTCTGGTTTATTTCACTGTCTTTTGCACCTGTGCAGTCAAGGATGGTGTAAGCGTTCTTGGCCTGTGCGTGATACAGTAGCCGATGAGTGGCAAGCACGTAAGTTCTTAGGATTGGAGTTACCTTCAAAAAAGCGTTATGTCTAATGTGTTTTGTATTAATTCGTTGCGAAACGGTACCCTCCAGATTCTCCCGGCACGAACTTGTAACTCATTGCAAATCAAAGGGTGTAGCTTCATCCTCTGATTTGCAATGAGTTACAGATCCGCGCCATCTGATCATCTTCTCTGTTCCATTGTGGTCACTGAGCTTGTCGAAGTGACCAGACGTGTGCCGACTCCGTGACAGGTGTGAGCACTGTCCTATTCTTTGTTTTGCGTAGTGTATATTGTTCTAAAGGATTGAATGTTTATTCTAATGGATTTTATCTATCTTGGATCAGGAAAAACCTAATTGATTGAAA
>SAMEA3663158__coassemble_259_pt1 | contig 11279 bp, 9 predicted proteins | sample SAMEA3663158__metabat2_high_PE_011 | metagenome-assembled genome bin SAMEA3663158 (sample SAMEA3663158) | pig gut metagenome | biome: pig gut; feature: pig-associated habitat; material: faeces | place: Denmark | collected 2012 | reverse complement strand
ACTTTCATCGGGTTGGAATCTATTGATTTTGAAATCAGTGCTGAAACAAGTACGTTGGTATCGACTACTGCAAATATCCTATCGCTCATTGCGCACCTCCTGAATCTCCGCATTGATTTCATCCAGAGACATATCCTGCGCGCCGGCCTCTTTAGCCTGCGCCCTCATTTCGATAAATGCGTTCCAGGCATCCTGATTTATCTGTCTCTTTGAAGATGCCTTTATCTCAAACGGAATCTTTCTTTCCCGTACAACAGCTTTCATAAAGACAGTGATGGCAGCGGTGCTGGTGAATCCAAAATCATCGCATATCATATCGAACTTCTTCTTCAGAGTCTCATCCACTCTCATAGATAATGTTGACTGTGCCATAATATTAATATTTTGGTTTTGACACAAAAATAATACAACGTATTGACAAACGCAATACAAATCATTCTTGACATCAAAAAACACATCAATCTCGCATATTTCCTCATAATCTCTAATGTGCGCGGTTTCAAATAAACTATTTCAATCAGTTAAAGGAGTTGTCATCCCATTATCAGGCATAAGCAATATCGTTAAGGGTAAGCAAATTAATGGAGACTTTCTTGCGGAGGTTGGAGAATACTATGTTATGAATGGAGGTACAGAGCCATCTGGCTATTATGACAATTATAATGTAGAAGCTAACACCATATCTATAAGTGAGGGTGGAAATTCTTGTGGTTATGTACAATTCAATCGAATGCCATTTTGGAGTGGTGGACATTGTTATACTATTCAGGACATAGTTTCGGATGTGGAAACATTATACTTGTATCATTACCTGAAATCAAAAGAAGATTCCATAATGAAACTTCGCATAGGTACCGGTTTACCTAATATTCAGAAGAAAGATTTGGCTGAATTCAAAGTGATAATCCCGGCCATAGAACAACAGCGAACAATTTCGAATATTTTATCTTTGCTTGAAAGAAAAAACGAAATTGAGGGACAACTGTTGATCGCTATGCGTACAGAAAAACAACACCTACTTCGTCAGATGTTCATATAAACATCTTGCGGAGCAGGTACTGCTTCTGTTTCTGGTAGTTATCATATAGCGCAATCTCATCATTTTCTTTTTGGGAGATGACGTTCAGCATAGATGCGATGATTTTTTGTTCTCTCATACAATGGAAACGATGCCTTGTATTGAAATAGTCATTGACGGAAACATTTAGCAGACCATGATTCCTTGCTCCTTCTCCAGCGATGTCTGATAAGCCCTTATGCCATTTGGTTGACTCAAAATAATATGCAAGATAATCAGAGTCAACGGCGGACTCATCTATCTTGAAACATATGTACAAAGTAGAGAGCACTCCTTCTGGATATTTCTCCAATCTCTTAACGGCACCCCAATCATAACCTGCAGAATAGCTTCGATTATAGGCGAACTCTCCTTTGTGAAGCAAGTAATATCCTGCAAGGTTTTCACTTGCTACTGTTTTATTAAAAAAGGACTCTTGATCGACCAATCCATACTGCGCAGCAATAGTAAGAACCAGCGAACATTGATTGTCTTTATTCTTTCTTGTTATGCGTGAACAAAAGTCTTCCATTCTATATGTTGACAGCGGATCTGTATTACCTTTAAAGCGTAGTGCAGATTCATTATGGTTTGGTGAACAAAACACGTTTTCAATAATCGCGCACCTTAGCTTCTTCAAGTCCTCAATGAGCCTGTTTTGGATAGATATCCTTTCATCTAGATGAGAAAAAAGAGCGGCGATTTTAGCTTGCTCGATTTGTGATGGAATAGATATCGTAATCTTTTTAACTATATCTGCCGAGAGATTCCCTTGGCCGCCTTGGAGGTAAGTATTTAGAATCTTTTGAGCGTGTTTTTCCCAGACGGATTTAAAAAATACTGGAGCGACATTAGTTCTTATGCAAAGGATGGCTTGATTGATAGCACCGCGCATCTGGCTAATCGATATATCACCGCTATTGGCGCCATAAAGAGCCAATAGGATGTCTCCTACCTCAACCATCTTTGCGGATGAGTTCTTATAACCTTCCTGTGTTAAAAAAAGTTCTGTCTTGTCAGAATGGATTTCTCCCGAACGAATAAAAGGTATTTCACCACCATAAAAGTCTTTTCTGGAAGAAGATGGAGTGCCTCCTGAAAAGAACTTGCCAATATCTCCAATCCTTTTATTCTCCCACTCTCCCTCAAACCCCGGGAATCTCAAATTCGGGACATTAGGTTTTGTAGTTTTACGAGTATCACTCATAACGATTGTCTGTCAGTCAAATTCTTGATTAGGGATTAGATAATGCCGAGTTCCTTGAGGTACACGTCAATCTGGGCGTCCAGCTCGGCGCGTTTGGCCTCCAGCTCCTTGATCTCACTCATCACGGCCTTGATGTCAATCTCTTCCTCCTCTTCGAAGGTGTCCACGTAACGCGGAATGTTGAGGTTGTAGTCGTTATCCTTGATTTCCTGCAGGGTGGCGCAATGGCTGTATTTCTCAATCTCCTTACGCTCACGGTAGGTGCTGACAATCTTGTCGATGTGCTCCTGGCGGAGTTTGTTCTGGGTCTTGACTTTCTCGAACTCCTTGCTGGCATCAATGAACAGAATATTCTCATCCTCCTTGCGGCATTTCTTCATCACGAGGATACAGGTCGGGATGCTTGTGCCGTAGAAGATGTTCGCCGGGAGACCGATAATAGCATCGATGTAGTTCTTCTTCTCGATCAGATATTCACGGATCTTGCCCTCGGACGCGCCTCGGAAAAGCACGCCGTGAGGAGCCACGCAAGCCATTGTGCCGCCATCGTTGAGGTGATAGACCATATGCAGGATAAAAGCGTAGTCGGCCTTGGATTTCGGAGCCAGAACTCCGGCCTTGCTGAAACGGTCATCGTTATTGAACTTCGCGGCGGCGGACCACTCGGCTGAGAACGGAGGATTCGCCACCACCGCATCAAATTGTCTGTCTCCGAACTCATCGTCCTCAAGCGTATCCCCATTATGTATGTCGAAATCCCTATACTTAACCCCGTGAAGAAGCATATTCATTCTTGCAAGGTTGAATGTGGTAGGATTCTTCTCTTGGCCGAATATCTCGTCGGCATTGCCTTCGCGGGCGGTACGAAGGAGCAGAGAACCGGAACCGCAAGTCGGGTCATAGACGGTCTTCAGCCTGTTCTTTCCGGTGATGACGATTTCCGACAGAATCTGGCTGACCTCCTGCGGAGTATAGAACTCACCGGCTTTCTTGCCTGCTCCGGCGGCGAATTGCCCGATCATATATTCATACGCATCGCCCAATATGTCAATATCTTGCGCATCCTCAAGACCGAAATCAATGCCGTCGAGCGCGACAAGGACATCACTGATGAGCCTGTTCTTGTCTTCAGTCGTCTTTCCAAGCTTCGGCGAAGCCAGGTCAATGTCGGAGAACAGGCCACCAAAGTCATCCTCACTTTCCTGTCCGATGGTGCTGTCTTCAATCTTCTTCAGAGAGCGCTCAAGAGCCGGAAGGATATTCTCTTTTCCCTGAATCATAGATATGATGGTGGAGAACAGGTATTCAGGCTCAACGAAATATCCCAAGTCCTGGATGCACTGCGCTTTCAGTTCCTCCTTCAATTCTTCATCACCGCTTTCCCAGGCGGTCTTGAAGTCTATGTTGTCGTATTGTAGTATCTCATTGGCGCGAAGCTCGATTTTCTCCGAAAGATACTTGTAGAATATGAATCCAAGGGTGAAGTACATAAAATCACCGGCGGACATATTGCCTCTGAGTGTGTTGGCAACTGTCCAAAGCTGTGTGCGCAGTTTCTGCTGTAATTCTTCGCTCATATCGTGTTTGTCTTTTTAATCCCAACTGAAAGTGTCTATAATGCCACGAAGTCTGGCCATAACCCGTTTGAAGATGTTCCTACGTTCGATAAGGCCAACCTTTTTTCTCATTATGGCATCCTGTATGATCTCCGGCTTCTCGCGCTGAAGGTAGTCGTATTCCTTGAAGAAACTCTGCAACGACTCCTTGTCAAGTCCCTCATCATCGGCCAGATTGGCGATGGCTTTCGACTTCTCCTTTGAAATATAGTCGTTCAGGCGGCCTTCGAGGTCAATGTTCCCGTCCGCCTTGGCTCTGATGAAGCCGCTTTTGTCATTGTCGATGTTCTGCTTGATGAAGCCGTCAATGAGTTTTGTCTTGTTACGCATCGCGGCATCCCTTATCATAGTGTCAAGAATATGCTGACGTCTGGATTCATAATCCTCGTTCTCTGGATTCAGATCCTCAATGAGGGCAAGGATATATGCGACATTGATGACATCGCTGTGCAGCAGCTCAAGGCAGAAGTCTATGTCTTCAAGTTTGGAATCGCCATAAGGGATTTCGGGCTCTTCTAAAGTTCCGGTCCGAGCATCGTCTTTGTCCACAACACCGACTGTGATGTCAAGGTACTTGCTGCGGAAGTCCATATACTCCTGCTCAGACATAGCAAAATACTTATCTTCCGAGGTATAATCCTCATAAATCTGGATCTCGGTCATTCCTTTGATGATGTCCCTGAAAGCAAGTATAAAGTCTTTCTTGTCACGCTCGCTCTTCAGAGAGTCGATGAAAGCCGGATCCGGATATTTCTTCAGGAAATCAATCATCTTCTGATTGAGATCCTTACGGACTTCCAGATAAGGTTTTCTGACGATATATTCATTCGGCTCATTGTTACTGAAAAGTTTGATGGCGGCGTCCACCTTGGATTTCAGGTTGCGGAAACAGATTATCTTGCCGAAACGCTTCTTCTCGTTGAGCACGCGGTTGGTACGGCTGAACGCCTGAAGGAGACCGTGCCATTCCAGATTCTTGTCCACATACAAGGTGTTCAGCTTCTTGGCATCAAATCCGGTCAGGAACATACCCACGACAATCAGCAGGTCAAGAGGCTCCATATCAGGCCTGCGCTTCTTCATACGCTCGTTGATGTCATCGTAATAGAGACTGAAATGAGGCACATCGTATGCAGTGCCGAACATTCTGTTGTAGTCATCCATTATCTCCTGCAGCTTGTCGGCGGTCACTTTCTCATCCTCAAAGCCTTGTCCCATTCCAGTAAGATTGTCATCCTGGCTCTCGTTCGCCGAATAAGTGAATATCGCGCCGATGCGGATCGACGGTTTCAGTTCCTTGAATATCCTGTAATATTCAAGGAGCATCGGGACAGACTGGACAGCGAACATCGCATTGAACTCACCGTCAAAGGTAGAATGATTGAAGTTGTTCAATATGAACCGCGCGATCTCCCGCATCCTTGTTTCCGATTCCAAGTCCACATCTTCTTGTCCTTTATAATATTCAACAAGGAAACCAAGCACATTATCATCAGCTATGGCATCTTTTATCAGGTATCTATGCAGACATTTCCCGAATACTTCCGCTGTGGTATGTTCCTGTCTGGCGTTTTCCCGAAAAATCGGTGTTCCGGTAAATCCGAAAATCTGGAGATTGTGAAAGAAACCGACTATATTCTTATGGCAGTCACCGAAGTGAGAGCGGTGACATTCATCGAAAATCATCACGACCTTCTTGTCACGAATGTCTTGCAGGTGCTTGTTGTAGTAGTCTTTCGTGACCGCACAGTTCAATTTCTGTATGGTGGTGATGATGATCTTGGAATTTCCGCTTAGTCTCTTGATGAGTTCGCCTGTGTTGTCAGTATTGTCAACAGCCCCTGGCTCGAACGCTTCATATTCCGCTTGTGTCTGAGTGTCAAGGTCGTGTCTGTCCACCACGAACAGCACCTTGTCAACGCCATCGACTTCCGAAACCAGCTGCGCAGCCTTGAACGAGGTCAACGTCTTTCCAGCTCCTGTTGTATGCCATACATACCCGTTATCATTGGACTCCTGCACTTTCTTCAGAATCTCCTCCACGGCATAATACTGGTACGGGCGCAATACCATCAACATCTTGTCTCCTTCGTGAAGGACTATGTACTTGCCTATAATCTTGCCAATAGTGCATTTCGCCAAAAAGTCATCGGCGAAGAGTTCGAGGTCATTGAACGGAACATTCTCTGCATCCGTCCAATTGAATGTGAACTTATAGCCGCCATTAGGATTATTCGCGAAGTATCTGGTGTTTACCCCGTTGGAGATGATGAAAAGCTGAATGTAGTCAAAGAGTCCATTGAATGCGGTCTTCTGGTATCTCTGAACCTGATTATATGCCTGTTTCAGTTCAACGCCCCTTTTCTTCAGCTCAATCTGCACAAGCGGAAGACCATTTATAATGATAGTAACGTCAAAGCGGTTCTTCCTCTTAGCCTCAACTGTTATCTGGTTCGCCACCTGAAACTCGTTCTTGCACCAATTCTTGGAATCGAAGAAATTAATCCAGACACGCTCTCCGTTTTCGAGTTCAAATTCCTTCAAGTCACGAAGCTTCTTGGCCTTCTCGAAGCGCGTTCCACCTTCAAGATAAAGCAGAATCTTGTCAAATTCAGACTCAGTGAAAGACGTGCGGCCTTGTCGCTTGAGCTCGTCTGTGTTATGCTTCTCAAGCTGAGCTTTGAAATTGGACTTAAGTTCATTCTCATCATTGAGAATGACACGTTCATAACTGTTCTCAATCAAGGTTTTGACCAACCCTTCCTCCAGAATCTGTTCACTTTGTACAGGCATATTATATTCCAAAAGACAATATATGGCAAAGTTAGCAATCTCTTAAAGATATTCAAGTGTCATTGCTATCATCCGCACATTATTACTATCTTGGCAAGTGTCCAAAAACAATCAAGATAAAAAAAAGAGTGACCAAATATTGGCCACTCTTCTCTTTATGTTGATCCGAACAAAGTCTTTTATATCTCCTGCCGCTTGCGACGCCAGTTGAGCATCGGGAGGAGGAAGGAGATGACGGCGGCGCCTAGCCAGAACCAGCTGACGTAGGTGAAATCGTGTTTGGTCACGGTCTCGCCGAGTTTGTTCACCACCTCGACTGTGTTGTTGTCCAGAAGGAGGCCGGTGACTACGTTCTGCAAGCCGGCGGCGGCGTAGGAGGCCACTCCTACGATGCCGAGGGCGGCTCCGGAGGCTTTTCTCGGAACGAGGTCAATGGCCATCAGACCGCCAAGGAAACTGATCAGAACACCGATGGCGATTCCGAACAGAACCATTGACAGGATGAGCGTGAAATGACTGCCGTTTCCGAACAGGAACAGGTAGAGGGAAATCGCCTCAAGGACACCTGCGGTGAAGGCGGGATATTTCCTGTCTCCCTTGAACACCTTGTCGGACAGCCAGCCTGAGAATACCGTTCCCAGCACTCCGAAGATCGGGTTGATGCCGATGATCGCGGCGGCGGCTTTGAGGTCATATTCATAAGTCTCTTGAAGGAAGATCGTGCCCCACTCGTTGATGGCGTAGCGGCTCATATACATAAAGGCGCTGGACAGGGCCAGAATCCACACTCCGGAATTGCGGAGAACGGCTTTCTGGATCTTTCTGGTCTCGGCGGCCCTGGCCTCGGCGGACTCAGCAGACTCCTGCGCGGCCGGCTTCTTTGTCTCCTCGCCGGAAAGTTCCTCAATGGACGGAAGTCCCTTGCTCTCAGGCGTGTCGTGCAGCCAGAACAAGATCAGAAGCACTCCCAGAAGGCCGGCGCAGGCCGCTCCGAAGAAGCCCCATTTCCAACCGAAGGCGGCCACAATGGAACCTACGAATATGAACGAGAGGCCTTCGCCGATGTTGTGCGAGGCGCTGAAAAATCCATAGTACGTGCCACGTATCCGCAGCGGGAACCACCTCGAAAGTGTGACGATGGAAGGCGGAGAGCCCATAGACTGAGCCCAGCCGTTGATGCCCCACATTATCGCGAACACTATGAATATGATAGAGCCGCTGATGCCAGCGCTGACCGCTGTGGCGCCAAGCACTCCCATAATCAGGTTGGCGGCGGCCGACAGCACCAGACCGGTGGCCATAAACCTTTTGACATTCGAGCCGTCGGCCAGGAATCCGTTGACGAACTTGCCCACGGCATAGGTCCAGTAAAGGCAGGCGCCAATGATACCAAGCTGCGTGGCGTTGAGCAGGCCGGCGTCAATCAGCGGCTGCTTCATCACGCCCATCGACATACGGCACACGTAATAGAGCGCGTAGCCGAACGTGATGGCGATGAAGGACTGGAAGCGGGAACGTTTCCAGACCTTGTCAGTGTTCTCCGGAGCCACCTTGGCGGCGGACGGAGAACTTATCCTGAAAAAATCGAGAAATGAAGCCATCTTAAATGAATATTATGACTATCCAGACGGCTTCCTAATCGTGCAATCCCTTTTCGCGGAGGTACTTGAGCAGCTGCTCAGGACGGTCGGTCTGGATGAGTGACGCGCCGTAGCCGATCACCTGGTCGTAGATGAGGGCAGGATCGCCGCAGTCAAGAGCCTTGTCATCGTCCAGATAGCCGCAGAGGCTTCCCCAGATAGTGTTGATCCAAAGCTTTGAGCCTGAGTCGATAATCTTCTTGAAGCAGTCCTCAACCTCAGGGGTCATCTTCTTCCAGCAAACCTCGTAGGCGAGAGGAACGGTGCCGGTCTCCATATATTCATTGAAAAGAGCCTTTCCGGCCTCTTTCTGGATGTCAATGATAGGCATATACATCATATTGTGCTCGTGGGCGGCCATCCTCCCGGCCACCTCGGCTACAGGCTTCTTGCCCTTGATCAGGATCTGGTCGGTGACTCCAAGTTCCTCGGTGAGGGCGAGAACCAAGTCGTAATATTCATAACCCTGATCCACGTTCACGCAGATGCGGTCCTTGCAGCACTCCAGCGCCTCGCGGAGGGTGCAGATGTGCAGGGAGTCGGTGGCAACGCCGTGCGCGCGCTTGAGACGGAACTTCTTGAGCTCATCCAAGGTGTAATCGCTTACAAGGCCCTTTCCGGTGGTGCAGCGGTCGATCGTCCTGTCGTGAGAGAGCACGAGAACGCTGTCCTTGGTGAGCTTGAGGTCAAGCTCCATTATGTCAGCGCCCATCCTGATGATGGACTCGATGGCAGGGATGGAGTTCTCCGGATAGTTGCGCCAGTCGCCTCTGTGGCAGGCCACGACCACATACTTTGAGGCCGGGTCGTGCATCTGCGCCACGATCATCTCGGCCCTGTTAGGGTACTTGGCCGCATCAACCACATTCTTCTTTGCCGTCCCGCAGGAGCAGAGGCACACAGCGGCGGCGATCAGGTACAAAATTCTTGCTTTCATATATTCATTAATTTTTAAAATTTTGTCAGTCAATGTCTAAAGAAGCTTCCTTAGTTCAGCGAGGGCGCAGGAGATGTGGTACTGGACCGTCTTGGGACTTATCATCAGCGCGTCGGCAATCTCTTGGTAAGTCTTGTGTTCGTAGCGGTTCATCCTGAAGATTGTCTTCCTTAGGACAGACATATCTTCCAAAGCCTCGTCTATGCTTTTCAGCAACTCGAACGTGTCCATTTGGAACGACGGCTCATACCGCTCCGTGCTGACTCCGACAGTGGCCTTCTGGTACCTGTCGCGCACGCCCTTGCGCTTAATGAAATTCAGGACGGCGTTGTGCGCCATACTGAACAGGTAGGACTTGAGCGAATCAACCTCACGGAGAGCTTCACGGGAGTTCCAGATCTTGAGGAACATATCCTGCGTGATGTCCTCCGCCTCCGAGGAGTTCTGAAGCATACTGAACGCGAAATTTCGGATGCGCCCGGCATACAGAACATAGAGGATGCCAAGAGCCTTGACATCCCCTCCTGCTATCTGCTCAAGTAACTGCTTGTCTTCATTAAGCATTTCACATGACAAATATAACGATTATTTACCACTTTCTTACACGGACCTTGTACATATCAATGTCAACATTGATGATTCTGTCCGGGGCGGAGGCGCTGTTGTAGCCGATGATGGAAACGTCCAGGACAGCGTCCTCGCTCTTGACCTTGAGCTCGTAGTTTCCATCGATGTCTGTTCCGGTTCCGTTGTTGGTGCCACGCTCGATGACCATAGCGCCGATCACCGGCTGTCCGGACTTGTCAACGACCTTTCCGGTAATGATTTTCGGGCCTACGGTCCCCGAAGCCTTAGGTCTGGCTTCCGGAGCCTTTTTGCTCAAAAGGATCTTCTGGTCCTTGAATTCGACCTTGACACCTGGAAGCACCTTCTTCAGGATAGCTTCGATGTCCTCGTTCTTCGCCGTGACCGAAACCTTGCCGGCAAGGTCAATGTCGGTGTCCACATAGGCGAAAGTATAGGAACTACCAGCCTCGATAGCCTTCAGGAGTTCCTTGACTGTCACATCCTTGACATTCACGGTCGCCGTCCTGCTCTGAGCGTACGCACCGAGCGAAAGCCCGAGGGCGCACAGCACGCAAAGCACGGTTCTGGTGAATGAAGGAAGAATGTTAGATATTCCTTTCATTAATAATTAGTGTTTTTGGTTTTGTTATCAATTGTGATTGTCTTTCCTTGACGCTCCCAGCGGACCGGAAGGAGGGTTGAGAGGATCTCCATAATCTCATCGACGGATTCATCCTTGACCGTCAATGACATACGTTTGTCCTTAAGGTTGCCGAGGTCAGCCGCGATCTTCATCTGGTACTTGTGCGACAGACTTTCCAGAATGTCGCCGAGCTTCACATTGTCGAATGCGAGGCGATGCTCGTACCAGCGGCAGCAGTCATCGGCGTTCACCGCCGTCACCTCAGTCCTTTCCCTGTCCCAGGAATATTTCTGGTCAGGCCTGAGGATGACGAGTTCCTTGCTTTCGGTGTCGGAGACCTGCACGGAACCGCTGCGGAGGATCACCTCGGCGGAATGTCCGACAGGATCGCTGACAATGTTGAAAGTCGTTCCGAGAACCTTGACCTGAAGGTTGTCGTGCATATTCACGATGAACGGGCAGGCCTCGTTTCTGGTGACCTCAAAGTAGCCTTCGCCGTCGATGGAGACATTCCTTGCGCTCTTGCCGAAATCCTGGTTGTAGGACAGCCGGCTGTCCCGGTTGAGCCATACGCGCGTGCCGTCAGGCAAGGTGTAGGAGCCGACGTTGTCGGACGAAGCGATGAGCACGGTCTCCCTTTCGGGAGCCATATTCATTCTCGCGACTGTCGCGCCTCCTATGAATATCGCCACGGCTGCGGCGGCGGTGACACAGTAACGTAATGGCTTGCTGTGCAGCAGATTGGACAGCCATCCGAGTCTTTGAGCCGTTGGGGCAGTCCCTTCGATGCTCGCTGAGCTTGTCGAAGCGTCATCCTCT
>SAMEA3663158__coassemble_235_pt1 | contig 11794 bp, 9 predicted proteins | sample SAMEA3663158__metabat2_high_PE_011 | metagenome-assembled genome bin SAMEA3663158 (sample SAMEA3663158) | pig gut metagenome | biome: pig gut; feature: pig-associated habitat; material: faeces | place: Denmark | collected 2012 | reverse complement strand
GTTATTGTGGATTTGGATCAGGATGGCATAGGCCGAAGGGATTTGAAGGAGGAGTTCAAGAATATTCCAGGCTATGTTGAATCTTTTGGGAAGGCGGAGGTGGTGTCAATGCCCGATGATGAAAAGTTGCTCTTCAAGATTGTGGTTCCTGATTATGTCACACTTGAAATAGATGGCAAATATATCTTGTCATCTGTCCGTTATCAAGGAATTGACATAGAAGGGGAATGGCGTGGTGGAGGGGAGAATCCTAAGCTTTCGGCAGAAACCTTTGAGCTTGCGCCGGAGACCTCTATGGATGTGGCATATATTGTCCACTCTATGAAACAGGCTGACATTTATGATTTTGGTGATGGATCTTTTGTGTGCAGGTCTGAATGTTCTTTATTAGATAAGGCTAATGGGACTCTGGTCGAGGGCACTATCCTCTATTCATTCAGAAGGGATTAGAACTTTTAAGGACAGGTGTGACTTAAGATATAGCCTGAGGAGCGGAAACAGGCAATATCGCTCCAGTCGAGGGTAAAATGGCATACGACGGCGGCATTATACCATTATAATGCCGCCGTCGTTGTCGGTGAAGGTTGCCGAGGATCCTGCGATCAGCAGATATGAGTGCCTCGGAGGAGAACCTTGGCGATGAACGGGGTCTGGTGGCAGTACGGGATGAAGGCTAGGGACGGGACGGGCTTGGTGACGATAAGGTTGGCGAGTTTGCCGACGGTCACAGAGCCGAGATCCTCGGCCACGCCCATCGCGTAGGCGGAGTTGAGGGTGCAGGCGTTGAATGCCTGAGCCGGGGTGAGGCGCATTCTGATGCAGCCTAAGGCCATCACGAAACGCATATCACCGGAAGGGGAGGATCCTGGGTTGTAGTCCGAGGCGAGAGCCAGGCCGAGACCCGCGCTGACATATTCCTTGGCCCTGCCGTAGGGGATGCCGAGGAAGAATGAGGAGCCGGGGAGCATCGTCGGCATCGTGCGGGAGTCTCTAAGCGCTTCAATCTCAGCGTCGGTCGTGCGCTCAAGGTGATCGACCGAAAGAGCGTTGTGCTTCACGGCCACCTGCACGCCACCGGAACAGGCAAGCTCGTTGGCGTGGATTTTCGGTATCAGACCGTAAGCCTCTCCGGCAGAAAGAATTCGATCCGTTTCATCGACCGTGAAGAATCCCTCGTCGCAGAACACATCGACATATTCAGCAAGCCCTTCGGCGGCGACGGCAGGAATCATCTCCTCGCAGACGAGGTTGACATATTCATTCTGCCGGCCTTTGAAGGCTCTGCCGACGGCGTGCGCCCCGAGGAAGGTCGCCTTGATGGTGGCGGGGGAGTCGCTCTTGACGCGGCGGATCACCCGAAGCATCTTCAGCTCGTCCTCCAGGGTCAGGCCGTAGCCGCTCTTGATCTCGATCGCGCCGGTTCCTTTGGCGATCATTTCCCTCACGCGCGCCATTGTCTGTGAATATAATTCCTCCTCGCTCGTGCGGTGGAGCAGGTCGGCGGAGTTGAGGATTCCGCCTCCACGGGCGGCTATCTCCTCGTAGCTCAGGCCGTTGATCTTGTCGATGAACTCCTGCTCTCGGGTTCCGGCGTAGCAGATGTGGGTGTGGGAGTCGCAGAAGGCCGGCATCACCATACCGCCCTCTGCGTCAATTACTTCATCTTGTGGGCCGGGCACCGGGCACTCGGACATATTCCCGAAACCAGAGATTCGTTCGTCCTCGATCGTGAGGTAAGCGTCCCGCAAGGAGCCGACCTCGTCCATCTCGGCGCCTTGCTTGCGCAGAACGCCTTCAGGAACGATTCCGACCAGTTCGCCGATGTGGGTGATTATGGTCATCTTATGAACTCGATAGATTTCTGGATGAGCGGGTGCATATAGACATCATCGCTGATGAACGGCACGACCTTGCGGTAGTCACTGAATATGCCTTCGATGGCCTCCGAGGACTTGTTGCCGGCGATCTGGTGCCTGAAGTCGAGCGCCTGTGCGGCGTTGAACAGCTCTATGGCAAGCACTTCCTCGCAGTTGTCGATGACGCGCACAAGTTTCGTCGCGGCGTTGGAACCCATGCTGACGTGATCCTCCTGACCCTGCGATGACGGTATGGAATCCACTGACGCCGGCCAGCAGAGTCCCTTGTTCTGGCTCACGATCGAGGCCGCCGTGTACTGCGGAATCATGAAGCCGCTGTTGAGTCCCGGCGTGGCGACAAGGAATTTCGGCAGACCTCGCTGGCCGGAGATCAGACGGTATATTCGTCTTTCAGAGATGTTTGCGAGTTCGGACATGGCGATCGCCAGGGCGTCCATCGGGATGGCGATAGGCTCTCCGTGGAAGTTGCCGGCGGAAATGATCATGTCCTCGTCAGGGAAGACGTTCGGATTGTCCGTCGCGCTGTTGATCTCGTTCTCGATCACCGACTCGACGTAGCGGATGCTGTCCTTGACCGCGCCGTGTACCTGAGGGATGCAGCGGAATGAATATGGATCCTGAACATGTTCCTTGTGGTTCCTGATCAGCTCGCTGCCATCCAGCAGGGTCATGAATCTGGCCGCGGTGTCGATCTGTCCCTTGTGCGGACGAAGCTGGTGGGTCAGAGGCAGGAACGGCTCGACGCGGCCGTCATATGCCTCAAGGGACATCGCTCCGATCCTGTCGGCCCATTCGGAAAGCCTGTGGCACTGGATGAGCGACCAGATGGCGTGGGCGCTCATGAACTGGGTTCCGTTCAGAAGAGCGAGACCCTCCTTGGACTGAAGGCTGATAGGTTCCCAGCCCATCTCGTCCCAGACCTCCTTGCTTGGTCTGACCTTACCCTTGTAGAGAACCTCTCCGAGACCAATCAGCGGTAGGCTGAGGTGGGCGAGGGGAGCGAGGTCGCCGGAAGCACCGAGGGATCCCTGCTGGTAGACTACCGGGAGAATGTCGTTGTTGAACATGTCCAGGAGCCTCTGGACAGTAATCAGCTGCGCTCCGGAATGACCGTAGGAAAGGGACTGGGCCTTAAGCAGGAGCATCAGCCTCACGATCTGCGGGCGTACAGTCTCGCCGGTTCCGCAGGCGTGGGACATCACCAGATTGTGCTGGAGCTGCGAGAGCTGGTCGGCAGGGATGGTCACGTTGCACAGGGAACCGAATCCGGTGGTGACTCCATAGACCGGGCGACCGATGTCCTCCATCTTGCTGTCCAGGTACTTACGGCATTTCTCGATGGCCGCCACGGCCTCCGGGCCGAGTTCGACCCTCTCGTGGTTCTCAATTATCTCCTTAAGCCTTCCAAGGCTCAGATGTTCGTGTGAGATGATGTGTGTCATAGTTCCTCAATCGCTTTTCTGACAATGTTTTCGTCTGTGTGGTTCGCAACTGTCACCGTAAGTTCCGGTGTGCGTTCCATTTCCCTCAGGATGGCGTGTTCCGCGCCTTCGTTGCGCGCCCAGCTGCGGCGGGCTATTCCGTTGTTCACGTCCCAGAACAGCATCCGGGTGATGTGCCTATCCGAATCAGCCGATCCGTCGATCACCATGCCGAAGCCTCCGTTGATGACCTCGCCCCAGCCGACTCCGCCTCCGTTGTGGATGGAAACCCAGGTGGCTCCCCGGAAACCGTCACCGATGACGTTCTGGATGGCCATGTCGGCGGTGAACCGGGATCCGTCGTAGATGTTGGATGTCTCGCGGAACGGGGAGTCTGTGCCGGAAACGTCGTGATGGTCGCGGCCAAGCACGATCGGCGCGGAAATCTCACCCTTGCGGATGGCCTCGTTGAAGGCCAGGGCGATCTTGGTCCTGCCCTCGCAGTCGGCGTAGAGGATGCGGGCCTGCGACCCTACCACCAGATTGTTCCTGCCGGCTTCCTCTATCCAATGAATATTGTCGTTCAGCTGTCCCTGAATCTCTTCCGGAGCCGTTTCCAATTCCTTTTTAAGAATATTCACGGCGATCTCGTCGGACTTGGCGAGGTCTTCCGGCCTCTCGCTCATGCAGACCCAGCGGAACGGGCCGAAACCGTAGTCGAAGTAGAGCGGTCCCATGATGTCCTGGACGTAGGACGGATAGCGGAAGGTGCCGTCTGCCTTTAATATGTCCGCTCCGGCCCTTGAGGATTCCAGCAGGAAGGCGTTGCCGTAGTCAAAAAAGTACATTCCCTTGGCTGCCAGCTCGTTGATGGCGGCGACGTGCCTCCTCAACGACGCGCGTACCGCCTCACGGAATCTCTCCGGCTCCTCGGCCATCATCTTGACGGACTCCTCAAATGTCTGTCCGACAGGATAGTAGCCTCCGGCCCACGGATTGTGGAGCGATGTCTGGTCCGAACCGAGGTCCACAGGAATATTCTCGGCCGCGAGTCTCTCCCAGAGATCCACGACGTTGCCCACATAGGCCAGCGAGACGGTCTCCTTGTTCTCCATCGCCTTTCGGACGCGCGGGATAAGCTCGTCCAGATTCTCGTGCAGCTCATCGACCCAGCCTTGGTCGTAACGCTTGCGGGCGGCGAGCGGATTGATCTCGGCGGTCACGCTCACGACCCCGGCGATGTTTCCGGCCTTAGGCTGCGCTCCCGACATTCCGCCCAGGCCGGCTGTCACGAATAGCATGCCTTTCATGTTTTCCCTTGTCCCTGCGATGCCTTTGGCTTTCAGCTGTTTGCGGGCGGCGTTCATCACCGTGATTGTCGTTCCGTGCACGATCCCCTGGGGACCGATGTACATATACGATCCGGCTGTCATCTGGCCGTACTGTGACACTCCAAGGGCGTTGAATCTTTCCCAGTCATCCTGCTTCGAATAGTTCGGGATGACCATTCCGTTGGTCACAACGACTCTCGGCGCGTCCTTGTGGCTCGGGAAGAGTCCCATCGGATGGCCGGAGTACATCGAGAGTGTCTGCTCGTCGGTCATCTCGGCCAAGTACTTCATCGTCAGCCGGTACTGCGCCCAGTTCTGGAATATTGCTCCGTTGCCTCCGTAGATGATCAGCTCGTGCGGATGCTGCGCCACCCTCGGATCCAGGTTGTTCTGGATCATCGCCATGATGGCAGCGGCCTGGCGGCTCCGGCAAGGATATTCATCGATCGGTCTGGCGTACATGTCGTAGGACGGGCGGAAACGGTACATGTAGATGCGTCCGTAGTCCTTCAGCTCCTGGGCGAACTCCGGCGCCAGTTCAGCGTGGAACTTGGCCGGGAAGTATCTCAGCGCGTTCTTCAGCGCCAGCACTTTCTCTTCGGCTGTGAGGATGTCCTTGCGCTTAGGGGCGTGGTTGATCGTCTTGTCATAAGGCTTCGGTTCCGGGAGCCTGTCCTGCGGGATGCCCGCAAGTATCTCTTCCTGAAACTTATCCATTGATCTTCGAGTTTACGATGTCCAGAATCTCTTTCTCTTCCACAACTGCCTTCGCCGCGATCTCATCGGCCTCCGCAACGAGTTCGGCGGCCTTTGCCTTGTCGCTCAGGGAAGCGGCGTTGATCTTCACGTTGAGTTGCGCTCCGAGAACCGCGCTTCGTGCCGCCAAAGCTCCCACTCCGGCGTCTGAAACGGAGTTTGGGTTTCCGGTCTCGGCCATCGCCCTTGTGATCTCGAAGGCCTTGAACGAGGCTTTCATCGTGCGCAGAGGCACCTGTGTGGCGTATAGAGTGGCCTTTTCGATTGCCTCGGAACGTGCGGCTTTCTCCTCATCCGTTCCCTTAGGAAGCCCGAACGCGGCCATAATCTTGTCGAACGCCGCGGTGTCCTCATCGACGAGGCTTACCAGCTCCCGCATCACGGCGTGTCCCTTCTCAGCCCAGTCGGAGAACTCCTTCCAGCGGTCATCCCAGCCTCTCTTGTGGGCTGAAAGATTTGCGACCATTGTGCCGAGGGCCGCTCCTAGGGCTCCCATATAGGCGGAGATCGATCCGCCGCCCGGGGCAGGGGACTCGGATGCCGTCTCCTCGGCGAATCCCTTTAGCGTCATTCTGATGAGCCTCTCCTTAATGGCCATCTGCTCAGGATCTTCCATAAGATATTCAATGACCTTCTCGTGCGGGTTGAACGGCTTGAGGTCGTCAAGGCTCATCGACTTGACTGCTATCTTCATTATTTCTTCGTCCGAGATTCCGAGCGAGCGCTCCTGCTTCTCAAGGTAGAACTTTCCGGCCTCCATCAGCACACGCTTCGGTACCAGTCCGACGATCTCGGCTCCGGTGACCCTGAGTCCTCTGGCGGCGGCGGCTCTGGAGACTTCCTCGTAGGCCACGTGCAGAGGTGTCGTCTTGATGTCGGTGATGTTCATCGAGACCTGAGCGATGCCATATTCATCAATGTACCAACCAATTGCCTTGCACCCCTTGAGGGTTCCCGGCTGCCAGCGGTCCTTGCCGTTCTCGTCCTTGAGGACCTTTCCGGTCAGGCTTCCGCCCTCGCGCATCTTGCGTCCTTTCTCACGCACATCGAACGCGATCGCCATCGCGCGGCGGGTTGAGGTCGTGTTGAGATTATAGTTGACGGCCACAAGGAAGTCTCTGGCTCCCACATTGATAGCCCCGCTCTTCGCCACTGTCTCGTTATATTCCTTAGGCCCGAAGTCCGGTGCCTTGGCAGGATCGGCGATCTTCTCCGGCAGGGCTTCATATTCCCCGGCCCTGCAGACCGCGAGGTTCTTCCTTTCCGGCTTGAACGCCGCCGCCTCGTAGCAGTAGCAAGGGATGCCGAGCTCGTTGTAGATCCTTTTCGCCAGCCCGCGCGCCAGTTCCGCGCACTCTTCCAAAGTCGTCTCCGCGACCGGTACGAGCGGCAGCACATCGCACGCCCCCGACCGAGGGTGCGCCCCGTGGTGATGCCTCATGTCGATCACCTCGCCGGAACACTTGACTCCTTGGAAAGCCGCCTCCAGCACAGCTTCGGGGCTGCCCACGAAGGTCACGACAGTCCTGTTGGTCGCCTCGCCCGGATCCACGTCGAGCACCTTGACGCCCTCCTCGTTGCCGTTGACCGTCACCTTGGCCGAAGCGATGGCCTTAACGATCTGATCAATAACATTTTTGTCTCGCCCTTCACTGAAATTGGGCACGCATTCTATAATCTTTGCCATAGTGGTTATGTGTTTTTAATATGTGGCTATAAATTTATGAATAATTTACCAATATTCATTGCAAAACCGAAGGGAATCTTCCGATTCTCTTTTAAATATGAACAGAAAATGCGTTTTTCATGGTCGCTGAGCCTGTCGAAGCGACCGATGTCCCCGCCCGGTTCATTTGAACGGCTGCCTTTGGGCTATAATTGCCGGGTTATTCCGCCTTCCTCCAGCGGATGTAGGACTCGTTCCGGTAGGAACGGCGGTGCACGTTGATGCCGAATTCCACAATTTCCTCTTCCTTAGGAATATACCAGCCGTAGGACGAGGCGCTTCCGACGAGGTAGATCGCGTTGTCCACTTCGAATGCGGCGAGAGCGGCGGCGAAATCCTGCATCGTCATCTCCTCGCGGGAGACTGCTATGAATATCTCGCCGGCCTTCGAGCAAAGCGCCTTGCGGACAGTGGAACTCTTCAGATTGTTATCAACTGGCGAGCCGTTGTCCACGAGAGGATATTGCCTGAAAAAGTAGCCTTCCGTCTCGACGGCCTTGTCGAAAAGGTCCGTGTTTTCGGCGACTCCGATTGTGATCCGGCCGTCGATGATGGCGCAATAGCCCTTCTTGGATATTCCTTGAGCCAGCACTTCTCCTTTGAGCACAAAGGATCCGAGAATCTCGCGGTTGTCCGCGCGGATGTCGGCAGCCTGGGCCGCGAGGACATATTCACTCTTGTCCGCTTCGGGCGCGCCGACTGAGAGTTCCGGAACGGCGCAGTGCGGGATGTACAAAGTCAGCGGGACGCCGCCCGCGACCGTGGTGTCTATTTTCTCTGAATATGCCACCCCGCAGGAGTCCGGGTCTTCTGTGGCGACCGTCATCAAAGAATCGCTTTTCGACTCCACGCTTTCCTCGAACAGTCCAGTCTGCTCGTCGCTCACGGCCTTTTCGCCTCTCCCGCAGACCACGATCAAGGCCACTGCGGCCAGCACAGCCAACGTGATGGCAGGGATCAGCCACTTTGGCCGCCTGGGAGGCTTGTTTCCGCTGGTGTTCCGACCTTTGTCACCTCCTATGAAGATGACTTCGTCGTCTCGTACATTATCGTAGTCCTGTCTGTTCATTTGAGTCTTCGTTTAGTCGTTGTTGTCATTGCCAAGAGCGGACTTCAAGGCTTTCAGCACTTCTCTTGACAGCCCGTCGGAAAGCACCACATTGAACCTGTCGCAGTCCGACAAGGCTAACGTCTGTTGTGAGATGTTGATCTCAGAGACAAAATCCAGATTGATGATGTGGCTTTTTCCCGCCCTAACGATAGTCTTGCTCTCGACATCGCCGATCACATCGGACAAACTGTTGTGGATCCACCCCAGCTTGTACGTCACCAGCGTGCCCTTGCTGCCTTTCACCACGTCAAGGACAGTGAATATCCGACTGTAGTTTCCCTCCGCCTTGACATACACAAGGCTCTCCAAAGGAATCCGCAGAAGGCTGGCCGTAGTCTCTATGACAAGATATTTCCCCATCAACATCAGATGTTTCGCCCACGAATGTACAGATTATTTCCGAATATTGCCCCCAATCCCCCCGACAAATGTACGAAATCAAAGAATATCGTACGAAACGCTCGCCGCAATTTCTAATGAATATGCTTGCTTGAATATGTCCGCTAACCCTCAGGTTACTCGTAATGATGCGTTTGATGAATGCATTCCCACATACAGTCCGTATATAGACCGCCCTTCCTGTGTGCCAACTGTCATCGCAAGATAATTTCGTACCGGACCTCTTGGTGTACCAAACACCTTCCTAATGTGGTTTCGTACACATCTTCTCTAAAATGTGACGTGATGCGCATCGCTCTGTGAATGAGTGGTATAATGTGTTGTCTTTGGCTTGATTCCGCTATAGGAATATGCCTGATTGGTTGATAGCTAATTGCTTGGCTGCCACTGGCTGATATTCAAAGAGTGGTGTGTAATGTTTTTATATTCAGGGAAATAAGCGAACTTCTTTGGGAGGGTTCAACCAAAGGCATAGTTCTTATGTATTCATTGATAATTAGTTGGCATTTACTGGATGGTGATGCGGTCTGGGGAGATGCTTCTTTTTCCGTATTCCAAAAAGCGATGGACTGCTCTTTCGAGCTTGTAGACACCGTTCGCGATTCTCTCCAGCCACCCGCTCCGGACATATAGAGTCTGCTCTTTCCTGTCTATGCCTTGTTCTGCAAGCCAAGAGGAGAAGAACAGAGAGTCTTGTGGGACTGAACTTAATATTCTTTTAATTTTTGTCGCCATAGCGGTAATAATTGCCGCAAATATAAATAAAAATAAAGGAATATATGCGGCGGCAGCAAAATTGGTTCATCGGATGTCCATAAGCAGTCCTGCGGAATATGTTCGCTTGATGAATATGCCCGTTAGGTCGCATACGGTTCTCTCCTCCAGCTCCGCATTTGATGTCTTACCCTTGTCTGGTACACCAGAAGCGCGTTTCCTGTACCGCAGATTCGATCCAGAACGTCCTATTGGCTCCTTGAACTTCCAGGTGTGAGAAACCTTGCGCACCTAAAATCGTATCCTCTTGACAGAGATTGAGTTTGTGTTCCAGGTGCGATCAGATTCGCTCACCTGGAAGTCGATGCCTTTCACACTGTCGGCGTAGCCTCTTATTCCCTGGGCTCATTACGAGATTCCCTGCAGATCCAGTTTGTAGATGACATCCTTGTCAATATGCACGTTTTTGAGAAACATCAGCATATACACCTTTCACGGAAACGTTGTCGTTGCAGAAGACCATATCGCTTTCTATCCTGTTGTCAATCTTTCGCTTAATCGTACCGTTGTCCGCTTTTCCAAGGCGATAATATGTATTTTTGTCCGTTTTTTCCAAGGTGGTTAAGCGCATTTTTGTCGATTATTCCATTTCTCTTGCCCCAAAGCTGTAGATCTCACTGAATATCCATCAGCAACCCGTGCGGAAGGGATTTGAGTTCTTCGTAGGGGATGACGGCATTGAACTGACCGTCGGCGTAGCAGCCGATTTGCGGGGCGTGATAATAGACAATCAGGCCGTTCTTGGTCAGGGCAGCTCCGCTACAATCCAGCAACCATTCAGGATGTTCTTGAAACCTGTCTGGGTATAAGTCAACCCAACGGTCGTGGTGATTCCACAGATATTTTGCGATAAGACCGACCAACGCCGCCTCGTCCCGCTTGTCTATGAAATCGAATAAGGTATATTCCTTGCCCGTGGCAGCGTTTATCGTAAACCAAGATTCTGTCATGCTGAGATGGAAGCCAGAGTCAATCCAGGACGAATAGAAGAAGGTGTAGAGATCCCCGGAATGCCACACATCGGCTACCAATGCACCTTCCTGTTCATTGGGACCCCAATCTTCCACAGTTAATTCATTTTCAATTCGTCGGTAAGAAGCAATTTTGTTATCCATGACAAAATCTGCAATCTCACCAGAAGACTTGAACTTCTTGTCGGACGGAATGGTGACACCATATCTCTTGGCTATCATATTCGCAGCCCAACTCAGCAGAGTGTCCTTTTTAGGGCTTTTGACCGCAAGGATGTCCCTCGAAAAATTTCGGGCTTTGGGAAGACGTGTCGTGAAAGTCCTGTATTTCATCCCTTTAAGCGAAGGCAAATCCGGCGCAATGTCTTTATGCCTGTCTTCCCAACAATCAATTCTTCCAAACAAATCATTGTACTTGAACCCCAGCTCTCCGACACGACTTAGCAGCCTCGGCCTCTCCACCATTCTCTTTGGCGGCTTCTGCGGAACCGTGTCGCACACAACCTTTGCCTTTTCTTCCGTTGAACTAAACTGATGTTGAATCACCCTTTCGCACATCTTGGTGGTAGTCACGTCAAAATCAAAATCATTATATATAGGAGCGGCAATTCGGATTATAGCTCCATTTCTAATTGAATCCAAGTACTCTTTAAAGCCCTCTGATCCACATGCGTGCTTGTCTGTAAGTATGGCAAAAGCAAAATTCCCATTCTTTATTAAAGCCCCATTTTTGAGCATCTCGACTGAAACAGGAACCGCTCCATCGTTCTTTGTTAAAAAGAATTGTCGTTCATTTAAAACTATCATCAACATCCCTGATTCTGAGAGAACAATGGATTTGTCTCCGGCATCATAGATGAAACTCCATTCAGATGGAATTCTTTTCGATTCATCACCTGAAAGATATTTTTTATACCATTGTGCGTTAACGTTAAAACTGACACAACAACAAATTAAAAGGAATATAATCTTTTTCATTGTATGAATATAGCTTGTGCCGTAAAAGCCCTTTTTTGTGTACCAAATACCATTCGAATGTGTCAATGCTTTTATCATCAGTCTCCCGCTGATGTGGGTGATTGCTCCGAAACTTCGTGGACTGCAAGCGTTCCTTTTACCGGGCGACTGGAACTTTCTGGAGAGCGTACATCTCCTATGAAGTTCGATTGCCTTGCCGGCTATGAATCGCATAATGCGGGCCCAGTGTCTCCTCCGGAGCACTCGGAGCGGATTTCCTTGCGGATGCTTTCTATGAAAGCATTGTGTTTGGTGCGGTATTTCTCTACCAAAGATTTGAACTCGGGAACATTCCTGACCGCGTCAAGATATCCATTATTATCTATTAGGTTAAAATATACTAACCCGTGCTTGAATGCAGCTTCCATCGCTATGACAGCGTCTTCAGGCCGGTTTAATAAAGAATAGAGA
>SAMEA3663158__coassemble_207_pt1 | contig 12576 bp, 7 predicted proteins | sample SAMEA3663158__metabat2_high_PE_011 | metagenome-assembled genome bin SAMEA3663158 (sample SAMEA3663158) | pig gut metagenome | biome: pig gut; feature: pig-associated habitat; material: faeces | place: Denmark | collected 2012 | reverse complement strand
GGCCACAAGCCGGCCTTCCATCGGCCTCTGCGCCACAAGGCTGACCAGCGGACATTCCGGAAACGCTGCGGATGTCATAGAACGAAGAATCCTGTCACACGACAGGTAGGCCTCCGTCCCCGAGGCGGCGAAGAAGTAGACGACACTGACAGGGACATATTCATTGCCGATCCTGCCGAGAACATCGCCGCACTGGCGCTCCAGACTTCCTTCCTCAGAAGAGGTGATTATTCTTGTGAACTTTTCAGTCATTGAGTGATGTTTTGCTCCGCAGGCAAATTTCGTCATTTTCTATGGAATTATGCCAAAAATAAAACCCTATGCGACAGAAAAAACGATTATCTTTGTAAGATTGAAATAAAACCACAACGACGAATGAAGAAAATTCTGCTTGCCGTCGCCTGTTTTGCGATGACACTTCTCGCCCAGGCGAATCCGACGCACAAAGTGAAGATCAATGATGGCCTCACGGTCAGTGTAGAGGCATGCTCAGGGAGCATATTCAGGATCAAGGTGTCTCCGAGGAAGGATTTCACCGAGTCCCTGATGGAGCGCTACGAGCTCATCAAGACCGACTGGAGTGAGGTCAAGACCGACATTTCCGACAAGGGAGGAGTCTGGACGCTGAAGACTCCGGAATATTCATTGGCCATCAACAAGAAGACGGGAGTGATGACCGTGAAGGATGCCAAAGGCGGGAAGGTGATCCGTGAGGTTAGGTTCCTGCCTGAAAAGGAAGGGCTCTGCGGCGAGATGAGGTCATTCATCAACGAGAAATACGCCGATCTGAAGGTCGCTGACAACGGCGGAGGCATCATCGGCGACGACAACGGGAAATTCGGAGAGGTTGACAAGCACGAGATTCCGGCTGCGGACGCGGTCAGCATCCTCAGCTTCAGCATGGAGGACGGCGAGCGCTTCTACGGCGGCGGCAGCACCAGCCGCGACCACATCCAGCACAGGGGCGAATTCCTCAGGATGTGGACGACATACCAGCAGACCGAGATCCCTATGCCGTTTATGATGAGCTCGCGCGGCTGGGGCGTTTACAACAACTCGACCCGCAAAAGTTTCTTCGACATCGGTAACCAGCAGAAGAGCAAGTTCAACATTATCAACACCTTCGACGAGGCAGACTTCTTCCTGATGATGGGCAAGGACATGCCTGCAATCCTTAATGAATATACCCTCGTCACGGGCCGTACCTATGTCCTGCCGAAATGGGCCTACGGACTCTGCTTCGGACCGAACATGCGCGAGGAGCAGTTCGACATCCTCAACGACGCGGTGCGCTTCCGCCAGTTCGACGTGCCTTGCGACGTGTTCTGGCTTGAGCCTCAGTGGATGGAGAAGCGCTACGACTTCTCGACCAAGAAGAAATGGAACTACGACAGGTTCTCTCCGGAGCCTTACTGGCTTCAGGATCAATACCCTAAGACGATGCACAACCGCCTCTTCATCGGCAAGCTGCGCTCCATGGGCTTCCACCTCGGACTCTGGCTCTGCGAGGAGTATGACCTCAGCATCCAGGAGGAGGACATTATCGCCGAGCGCACGGGCGGCAAGCTTTCCGGCCAGGAGCATTGGATGGATCACCTGACCGTGTTCATGGATCAGGGTGTTGAGGGATTCAAGCTGGATCCTGCCCGAACGATCGACAACCACACGAACTGGGAATATTACAACGGACGCACCGACAAGGAGATGCACAACCTCAACCAGGTTCTTCTCCCGAAGCAGATGCGCGAGCTTGGCCGCAAGTACAACGGCAAGCGCACATGGCATCACTACTGCGGAGGCTGGTCCGGAACACAGCACTGGACAGCTTCGACCTCCGGTGACAACGGCGGCGGCAAAACCGCTCTGTACGACCAGCTCAACCTCGGCATGAGCGGATTCCTCAACACCTCCTGCGACGTGATGAGCGTTCCGCGCGAGCTTGAGATGCAGGGACTCCATTTCGGTCTCTTCCTGCCTTGGGTGCAGATCAACAGCTGGTTCTCGATGATGCATCCGTTCTACTACGCCAAGGAGGAGCAGGACATCTACCGCTTCTACGTGAAGCTGAGATATTCATTGGCTCCGTACATCTACTCGATGGCGCTTGAGGCCGCACAGAACGGCATGCCGATCGTGCGCTCCATGCCGCTGTGCTTCCCTGACGACCGCAACTGCGACGACATGACCTACCAGTACATGTTCGGCGACAATTTCTGCGTGGGAATATTCACTAACGAGATTTACCTGCCGAAGGGAACCTGGACGGACGCCTGGAGCGGCGAGAAGATTGTCAGCAAGGGGGAGACTTTCACTCGTGAATATCCTTCCAACCGCGCGGGGCTGCTCTTCATCCGCGAGGGCGCGATCATCCCGACACAGCCTGATGTTGAATATCTTGGCGCGCGTCCGTTCGACCGCGTCATCCTGAAGGTCTATCCTCACGGGGACAGCGCGTACACGATGCTTGACGATGACGGAGAGTCTTATGAATATGAGAACGGCTGTATCGCCTCGACGCTGTTCGAGTCGCATGAGAGGGATGGCGGTGTAGAGGTTGTTGTGAACCCGGTTCAGGGATCGTTCAAGGGAATGCCTTCGGAGCGGGAATATTCCTTCCGCATCCAGAGGGATTCGCGTCCGGCTTCGGTTTCGCTTAACGGCGCCGCCGTTCAGGATTGGACCTACGAGGACGGAATGATTTGTCTGTCAGCGGGGAAGGTTGGCGTCGGAGAGAAGGTTGTTGTCTCTGTTAGATAGTTTGATTTTTGTAACTTTACTATAGTTGGCTATTGCCGCTTTATAACAGTTAGGTTTTGCTGCGAGGCGCATACCTCCGTGAGACCTGCGCTTCGCGCCCTGTCCGGGTGAATGATCCCTCGGGGGGAAGCGCCTCGCGGCAAAAAGAGTTTATTATTGGATATGAAAAGAATCGCGATAGTATTAGGACTTGCTGCGGTGGTGATGTCGTGCGCCAGAAAAGACTGGCGGGACGCTTCGCTGACGGCGGAGGAAAGGGCATCGTTGCTGCTGAAGGAGATGACGCTGGAGGAGAAGGTCGGGCAGATGTGCCAGTATGTGGCGCCGTGCTATGTGGAGCCGGGGAAGGGATCGGCTCGCAAGAACATCGACGCTACCGACGAGAACCTGGGCAACAAGGATATGTCCGATAAAGTCCGCAGAGGGGAAGTGGGAGCGTTCCTGCACGTGATGACTTCCACGGAGGCTGTGGCGCTTCAAAAGTTGGCTCAGGAGAGCCGGCTGGGGATTCCGCTGCTGCTGGGGATCGACGCGATCCACGGAAACGCGCTGATCGAAGGGTGCACGGTCTATCCTACGAACATCAACATGGCTTCCACTTTCAATCCGGAACTGATGGAGAAGATCGGAGAGGAAACCGCGCTTGAGATGCGTCAGAGGGGGTTGTTCTGGACATTCGCTCCTAATCTGGACATCGCCCGTGACGCCCGCTGGGGAAGGATGGGCGAGACGTTCGGCGAGGATGCGCTGCTGACTTCCGAGATGGGGAAATATGCCATCTGGGGATTTCAAGGGCGTGACGGGAAATATTCAGGAAATCACGTGGTGGCTTGCGCCAAGCATCTGATCGCGGGTGGCGAGCCGGCCGGTGGACTGAACGCAGCGCCGATGGACATCTCCGAGCGCAAGTTGCGTGAGCTTTATCTGCCTCCGTTTGTGGCTGCGATCCGTGACGCTAAAGTCGGGACGGTGATGGCGGCGCATAACGAGATCAACGGGATTCCATGCCATGGTAACAAGTGGCTGCTCAATGATTTGCTTCGTGATGAATTGGGATTCGACGGATTCGTGGTCAGTGACTGGATGGACATTGAGAGGCTTCATTCCATGCATCATTGGGTACCGGACTCGACCGAGGCATTCGTGGTTTCCGTGGAATCGGGAATTGATATGCATATGCAGGGTGATAAATATTTCGAGGCTGTGGTCGCAGCCGTGAAATCCGGCAGGATTCCGGAGTCCCGCATCGACCAGGCCGCCGGCAAGATTCTGGCCGTGAAGTTCGCCCTTGGACTCTTCGAGCATCCTGTGCCGGAGATTCCTGAGGTCCTGGACGGTGCCGCCGAGCATCGTCAGACAGCCCTTGAAGCAGCTCGTCAAGGACTTGTGCTGCTGAAGAATGACGGGACGCTTCCGCTGAAATCCCCTCGCCGGATCTTCGTCGTCGGACCAAACGCCAACAGCCAGACCATTCTCGGAGACTGGGCAGTGCCGCAATCAGACGATAATGTCATCACGGTTCTGGACGGTCTCAAGGCCGCTATGCCTAACGTCTCGATCGACACGCTATGTTTCGGTGGCAAGATCTCGAATGTCAATGCAAAAGGTGTCCAGATGGCTCGTTTCAAGGCCTCTGCGGCTGACGTTAACATCGTAGTGGTCGGTGAGAATTCGCAGAGATATTCAGCTTTCGGTCGCACTTGCGGTGAAAACTGTGACCGTGACGACCTCAGCCTTCCGGGGATGCAGCAACAGCTTTTGGAGGCCGTCGTGGCTTCCGGCAAGCCGACCGTTGTCGTGCTGATGACGGGCAGGGCACTCAGCATCGGTTGGGCTAAAGAGAATGCCAACGCCATTCTGAACGCCTGGGAACCAGGTCAGATGGGTGGTCAAGCCATCGCCGAGGTGCTGACCGGTCAGGTGAATCCTTCAGGCAAGCTGCCGGTGACCGTGCCTCGCAACGTAGGACAGGTCCAGACTGTTTACAACTACAAGCATTCGCAGTATTCCCGCCTGTTCGCCACCAACGAGACCGGAGCCCTTTGGCCATTCGGTTACGGATTGAGTTATAGCACGTTTGAATATTCAGACGCAACGCTCTCAAAATCAGAAATCGGAGTCTCCGAATCGCTCAAAGCCAGCGTGACCGTCACCAACAACGGCCCGTACGACGGCGATGATGTGGTTCAGCTCTACATCCGTGACGAATATGGTTCCGTGACCCGTCCGGTCAAGGAGTTGAAAGCATTCCGTCGCATCAGCCTCAAGAACGGTGAAAGCACCAAGGTCGAGTTCGACATCACACCTGAGATGCTCCAGTGCTGGGGTGCCTCCGAGAAGTGGTCCGTCGAACCGGGAGATTTCACCATCCTCCTCGGCTCCTCTTCATCAGACTCCGACCTCACTCCCCTGCCGCTGAAAGTTAAGTAATCAGACCAAGCGATCGGTTAACCACGCCCTCGCTTCGTCTGCCCCTTGCACTATCTCTTAAGGGAATCGCTTTATCCGGTGAAACGCCCTTTCACCGGATAAACTATTGTTATTGATCCGCTTGTCCGGCAGAACCCATATTTTGCCGGACGAAATGCAGATTTTGACCATTTTCTCCGGCAGGAAGGCTTCTCACCGGACAAACCACGGATTGCCTCTGGCATATTCTTTGGATAGGTTGGAGGCCTGACTAACTATCAATGAAATGAAAAAGTTACTTGTGGTGTTGGCGGTGATTTCGCTGACGGGAAGCGTGGCATCCGCTCAGAAGGTGCATTCTGACAATCAGGACATCCGGTTCACGGCTGGTGTGAGAATTCCGATTGAACATTCAAGGGCTAATTCAGGAGAGGTTATGAGCCTCACCTACGGAAAGTACAACGACAAAGGGTTTGGATTCCACGGCGGAGTGCAGTGGATGTTCGAGAATATGGACATCAATGATTACCTCGGCTTACCTCTGTCCGTGTCCTGGAGCAGTGGACGGCGCACGTTCAAACAAACACTGGAGGACGGTCTGGAAAACACTTTGCGTAACGCCTACCACAACAAGTACTATTACAACCAGAACCCTACAGTAGATAATGTCGTCGGCAGTTTCTTCACCGGACTGTTCAACAGAATCGAGTTCTTCGCCGGCCTGACCCCAGGATATATTTTCGGCCCAAATGATGATTCCCCTCGACACGGCACATACGGCGGAGTCAAAGGAGAAAGCTATATGTACATCAAGAACCGCTTCAGCCTCACCGCCGACGCCGGCTTTGGATTGTCATTCAACATCTGGCGCTTCAAACTGAGCGTCCTCCCGTCAGTGCACTACTTCATCACAGACAATTACAGAGAGGTCAACAATAAAAGTTACACCACACCAACCGGCACGGAAAGCGACTTCACGGACCAAGCCAGATCCTGGCAGTTCTCCATCCAAGGCGGCCTTAGCTTCTCGTTCTAGAATATATTCATTGAATATAACAGGGCATTCATCGCAAGGTGGATGCCTTTGTTGTTTGCCAGCTTCCGATCGCTTCGACAGGCTCAGCAACCGAAGATTCCATGATTATAATAGATTATAGATACAGAGGAACTCACAACCATCGCAGTCCCATAGAACCACCATCTGATATGTCGGTCTTAAAAATTCAGGTCAGAAAAATAAAATCCAAAATTTTGGTAACGTGCAAAATTTTGGATTTTCTTTTTTTCTGACCATCCCCAATTAAACCAAAGAACAGATCAATTCCACCAGTATGTATTAACAAACGGCAGGGGAAAAATCAAATGGCTGATTTTGGTAACGTGCAAAATCAGCCATTTGCCTTTTTTCCCCTGCCGTCACATATTAATTGTGGCAAGTTGGGACGACAATATGTTAATCTATCGCATATCCGAGTAGCAGCCGTCAACGGTGACGTTACCCCCCTCGATGATGTAAAGATCATCCTTTGTGGCCGGGTAGCGCAGGATGAAATCCTTGAGAATCACGTTCTTGCAGTCCTTGAGATAGACAAGCGTCGGAACGACCGCATCCTCAGGAATATGCTTCATCCGGATCTGGGCGGCAATGTCATCCAGAAGGGCAGGACCACGACCGTCAATCACACCGGTGCCGAATATGGACATATTCTCGACACCCTCTCCCCAGAAGATAGCCTTGTGCCCCTTGTAGGAATAGATGTTCGTCGAGCCCACGATCACAGCACCCTCGCGAAGCCTGATGCTGACCCCGGACTTGAGCTGCACGGCACCCGTGACATAACGTCCCACGCTGAACTCAAGCGTGCCGCCACCCTTGGAGGCGATGAAATCAATCGCCCCCTGGATGCTCGTGGTGTTGTCATGGACACCATTGCTCTTGATGCCGAAATTGGACGCCTTATAGACATTCTGGGAGAATCCCATTACGGAAAACAGCAGCAAAGCCGTCAATAACAATATTCTTTTCATTTCTTCTTGATGTTCTTGGTGTCCTTTGTAATGATCTGTTTCTTGCCCTTGGGAGCGGTCTCCTGATTGATCTGAAGGTTCTTCATACGAAGGCCGTTCACGTCATCGGTCACGATGGCCGGACGGTAATCCTCGCCGTCAACCGTGAGCTTCACGTTGTCGAAAACAATGCCGTCAGCGTGACGGATGTAGAATCCCCATGCCGGAAGCTCCTTCCAGTTGGAGAACTCAGGGTAACGGGTCTCCTGCTCCTCGATCGCGTCAAGTTCCTCCTTAGAGGTACCTGCGTAGGCATATTCAGGATCGGCGTGGCCCGGATAGACAATCTCGATGTTCTCCATACGGACATTCTCGATGCGAAGGCCAGGCAGACCGGCGATAATGCTCGGGCAGACGTTGCGAGGCAGATCCTCGACAGGGCCCTCATAGCTGTAGCCAGCGTCCGGCTTGTCGAACGGAACCTCGGCATACATATTCTTGATCACCACATCCTTAAGGCAAGGCACCTGACTGCCGTTGACATTGCGGGTTCCCGTACGAAGGAAAATCGGGTTGCCAGTGTTAAGGCTCCGGAGGCTGTCGATCTCCACATCCTCGATCTGAGCTCCGTCCACGGTAGCGATGGTGATGGCGCTGCGGTAGGTGTCGAATATGGTCATATTCTTGAACCTGAAGTGCTTGAACTTGCCACGGGTGTAGGTTCCGAACTTGATGCCGTTGGCGCTGCTTCGTCCGACGCAGTTCTCTACAAGAATATTCTCGCTCACGCCATCGTTGCTGTGGCTCTTGAAGCAATATGAATCGTCGGAAGAGTCGATGTAGCAGTCACGCACGATGACATCGCTGCAATCCACCACGTCCAGACCGTCGTTGTTCCAGTAGCACTTGGCGTCAACCGTGATGCCCTCGATCAAGAGGCCACGGCACTTGTCGTACTGCTGTGTCCAACAAGCCGGATCCTTGAGGGTGATGTCCTTGATGGTAACGTTGTTGCAAAGGTACATATGGATATTCTCCGGCCTGATGGTCTCGTTGACACGGTCGTTGCCGAGCTTGTCGTCAATGAGCCCCATGTGGACGAAATCCACGAAACGGACTCCGACATCGAAGCCACGGCCGTCAACGACGCCCTCTCCCGTCAGACCGATGTTCTCCTGCTTCACGGCAAGGATAAGCGCGGTCCATTTAGCGTCCGGATCCTTCACATAATCGTAAGGATTCAACGAACCGACAAGCGCGGCGTCCTTCTCGATGTGAAGGGTGACATTGTTCTTAAGATAAATGGAACCCGAAATGTAGTCCCCTTTGTCTAGCACGACACGACCGCCTCCACGTGAGGAAGCGAAGTCTATCGCGGCCTGAATGCTTGCGGTGTTCAGAGTGACCCCGTCCGGCCTCGCACCGAAATCACGGGCGAAAAAGTCCGTGGCTCCAAGCGAGAGAGCCGAACCGGCGAAGAGCAGCGCTGCGGCCGCGATTCCTAGTAAATTTCTCATCATTAATGTTTTATTAATATAGTTTCACTGGTCCTATCAGTCCCGCGCTGACGTAAGGCTGCTTGCGTTTGATGACAAAACGCTGCGCCACCTTGTTGTCCTTGAGGGTCTGGATATAGTTGCCCATAAGGGTCGTGACTTTTATCTCGATGGTGTTCTCGCCGGAGCGGAGAAGGCCGCCCACGTCATACACACGCTCGCCGAACCACTTGACTCCCGCCGGTTTGCCGTTGACCCAAACCTCGCAGATGTCAGCCACCTTGCCGAGATTCAAGTACTTAGGAAGTTTTCCAGACAGTGTCACGGTCTTCGTGTAGGTCACCTCACCCATAAAGTTCTTGAACGTGGTGTCCTTCATGTCCTTGAAATCCTGAAGCTGGTCGAGGCTGGTCGTCCAGGTTGAATCCGGCCAGGTGTGGTGCATCTTAAGATCCCACCCGCCTGTCACCTGAATCTCGTCCTGTCCGTCAAGCGGAAGCTGTTTCCAAGCCGGAGCGCTGCCGCCCATCTTGTTGAATACGAACAGGTAAGTCTCGGAAGGACCGAAACGGAAATGCATCTTGCCGTCCTTGCCGACAGGGAGGACGAACCTCTTGCCGGAAGCCGGATCATAAAGCCATGCGTGCTTCCCGGCGGTCACGGATTTCGGGAACGTGATGTCCGTCTCCCTGGCCTCGCTCATGTGAGCGTTCATAAAGAGGAACATGTCACTGCCATCATCGGTAACATACTGGTTCTGGAGCAGGAACCTGTCCGGATTGCTGATCGTCAGAGTGTGAGGAAGATTGTACTTCTCCATCACGCCGGTGTACCATTCAAGATATTTCCCGTCAGCAGGCTTCTCAAGCAGGACGAAATTGTCCTTATACTCCTTCAAACGTGCTACGGTCTCGGCGATCTGTTTGTCACGAGCCTCGAAATCCTTGAGTCCCAGCGACTTCTCCGGATATTTCCCGATGCAGAATACCCTTCCTCCACCTTTCACGAACTCCTCAAGCTTGGCTAAGGTCTCCGGAGTGGTGCTTGTCACCTCAACGATGAACAGGGTACCATATTCCTTAGGCCCATAGCAGAGCTTGCCGTTACGGACAGTAGCGTCGCGGAGGATGATCTCGCTGACATAGTCCGCGCCGCCGCCGTTCTTGTGGATGGCCTCCCAGATCAAGGAGGTGTAAGGAATATTCAAGGCCACGGGGAAGTATAGGTCACGTTGAGGTCGCGGGGGAACGGCTCGGTCTGCACGCCCATAGTGCTCCACATATCGTAGTTGGCAGGGAGGATTGCGATGTCGGTGTACATATCAGCGTTCTGGAGCTGGCTGGCGATCCTGGCGCGGTAGTCGTTCAGTTTGTTAACGTAAGGCCACCAGGTGTTCCTCTCGTTGTGGAAAGTTCCGTACTGAACCCAGCCCGGGAACTCGGCCTCAAGCGGGGAGTAGTTGAAACCATGCCAAACAGAATGGGTTATGCCGGAGATCGCGCTCATGTCGGAGCCGACCTTCAGGAACTCAAGACTGGTCGTGAACACCTTGTAGGTGTTGGTCATCTCCTCGGCGCTGACAAGACGCTTGCCGGTAAGGTGGGCCGCCGACGAGACATATTTGTCAATCATCGTGTAGGCGCGTCCGCGGCGGTAGTCCTCGTCGCCCATCTCCTCACCGATCCTGTGCTTGAGCCAGTTGGTCGTCCAGGACTCCCCTTCCGGAATGTCCTGGCCAAGGGAAGACTCCTCGATGAAGAAGCCGTTGCCATAGGCCTGGGAGCGGGATTTCACACCCTTCTCCCTGCACCAGGAGAGGAACGTGTTCATGTACCGCTCGTTGAGCAACTCGGCCTTCGTGAGTTCAAAGTCGAAACGCACACGGTTCACCTGGTCCTGGAACTTATCGCCTTTCTTTGAGCCATAGTCGAAGCTCTCCACATTGCCAAGTCTGCCGACCTTGAACATCGTGAACGGAAGCCAAGGCATCAGGTCGTAACCTCTGCGAGCCTTGAACTCCTCAGGGAAGTCGCTCGTCCAGTTGCAGCCCTCAAGCTCCATACTGTCCACGAAGAAAGCCCTGAGATGCTTTGAGAGCGGCCCCAACTTGGCCTCAATCGTGTCGGTCATATTGTCAAGATAACGGCGCACAGCCTCGGCGTCCATATGGTTCAGGATCGAACCGGCCGCGCCCGGAGCACCGTTGATCACGCAGGCGAAGGAATCGTACTTCACCATAGCGTAGAACTGCCAGTTGCCCTTAGGCACATCCACAGTGATCACATCGCCTTCGATGTTGCCCGACAGATCAATCGCCTCACTGAGGTCGTTGATAGGGTCCGGAGCGAGACAGACCGACACAAGTTCCGGAGTACGGCCGGTGTTCACCTTCGTCACCCCGGGATCTATATTCTTGAATATATTGAACTTGGACATCTCGAACCTCTCGCCCCCCGTCACCTTCTGCGCGTAGGTGAGCATCACGGAGGCACGCTCCTCACGAGGCAGGGTCTCCGCTCCGAACGGCCATCCTGATCCGATGATCAGGTCGCAGGTCATCCCGATGCGCTCCGCCTCGTCGAACACGACCTTCAGCATGTCTATCCATTCGTCACTCAACCATTTGAGCGGCTTGGTGTCCATCGCGTCAGCTCCGTACGGGAACGAGATCGGATTGATCTCCACTCCACCGACTCCCGCATCCTTGAGGATGTGCAACTCGCGTACAAGCTCCTCTGCCTCAACGCGGTCGCCGTTCCACCACCAGCGCACGAACGGACGGTAGCGGCTGTCCGGATTCTGGAACTGTTTGTAGAGATCCTTGGATGTCGTCCTGGCCGAAGATTCGGACGAGAAGGCAACCAAGGAGGCCAAAGCGACAGATGCCGCCGCTAAAAATCTGAATATCTTCATGTTCCTATTCGTCAACGTGATTTACAACCTTCGGCTTGCTTGAATATACCAGATAGTTGTCGATGACGATGTTCATGTTGTCCTGCTTGTTGAGGAACTTGAAGGTCAGAGTGTGCTCGCCTTCAGGAAGATCGTACTTCCAGTAGAGGTCCGGAGCCGCTCCGTTGCCCTTGATAGGGTTCTTGGCCACAGCGGAGAGCTTGCCGTCGAGGTATATCTCGACCTCGCCGACGTAACCGGTGTTGTCGTTGTAGCCGGCTCCCTTGTAGTAGTGGCTCTTCACAACGATGCCGTTGCCCTTGAACTTGATCTGGCCGATATTTGTGATGGTCTTCTTGACGTTGACCTTGACTTGAGGATAGTGCCCCTCGAAAGCCTTCTCGTAGCGCACGGCCTCCGGCTTCTGAACCTTGATTGTAACATTGTCACCATCAATTGAGCCACCATTACGCTCGATCACCTGAAGGGCTTGGCTGAGGGAATATTCAGTGGCCTTGTTGATGGAGATGTCTGTGTAGACGAAAGGTCTGTCCTCAACCTCCTCGCAAGGCTTCCTCCAATATTCAGGAATATTCTTGTAACCCATCATTACTCCGAGGATTCCGGCGGCCGACGAAGGGTTGCAGTCAGAGTCTTGGCCGCAGCGGGTGGAGATGTCGATGGTGCGGTAGAAGTTCTTGTCACCGTAGAGGAGACCGATGAGGATGTAGCCGCTGTTGATGACGGCGTCGATGTTGAACTGGTTGTCAACCCCGTCCGGGCAGCCGATGTCGTAGCCATAGTGCTTGTTGAACAAAGCCCAGGTGATGTGCCAGTCCTTAGGGTACTGCTTGTGCCATTTGATGACATCAGCCATCGCCTTGTAGTAGTTGCTCTGCGCAGGGATGGCCTTGAGGGCCTCATTGACAACGAAGTTCATGTCATCGCTGATGAATGCGAGAGAGATCATCGCGGCGACATACACTCCGCCGTACCAACCGTCGCCGTAGTTCAT
>SAMEA3663158__coassemble_173_pt1 | contig 13499 bp, 9 predicted proteins | sample SAMEA3663158__metabat2_high_PE_011 | metagenome-assembled genome bin SAMEA3663158 (sample SAMEA3663158) | pig gut metagenome | biome: pig gut; feature: pig-associated habitat; material: faeces | place: Denmark | collected 2012 | reverse complement strand
GGCGGTCAGACCGCTCCCGCTGCCGGTTTTCCAGTTGAATGTCGCACCGATGTTCGGCATCGAGAATCTGGTGAGACTCTCGCGTCTCTCATTGGAGAAGTTGTCAACTCCTCCGACAGGGTAGGCGCTGTAGGATGAGTTCATCGAACTGAGCGTGAGATTCGGCGTGATCGTGAACTGGGAGTATCCCGCCACTGCCGATCCCGCAGGATTGATACCGATTGACCCGAGGTCGCCGCCGACTGCCGTCATCGCGTTGCCCATACCGATCGACCTTGCCGTTCCGTAGTAGTTGTTCTGGCTGAATGTCAGCCCGTCGTACATTGTCTGCGCCCCGGCCGCTACCGCGGTCAATGACAAAAGCGCAGTGAACATTGCTTTTCTCATTATTTCTATTGTTTTAGTGGTTATGGTTACCTTCTTCCGCCACCGCTTCTGGAGCCGCCTCCTCCGCCGTACGAACCACCTGAACTTCTGGATGATCCGCCACCGGAGAACCCGCCGCCGGAATAGTTGCTACTGCTGCGGCTTGAGCTGCCGGAAGAATATGAACTTGAGCTCCTGCCTGTGGAGTAGCTGCTTGAGCTCCTCGTCGAGCCGGAAGAATAATCATTGCTTGACGAAGACCTGTAGGAAGATCCCGAAGACCTGTAGCTGCCTGTTGAGGAACTTCTGCTTGATCCTGTAGAGAATACGCTGGATGTCGTTCCGCTTGAGCTTCTGCTACCGCTTGCCGGTCTTGAGTACATCGTCGAGGATGAAGAGGATGACGAACGGCTGCTGCCGTAGGATGACCTGACTGAAGATGAGCCGGTAGAGGTCCCGAATGAGGATGATCCGCTGGATCTGACAGTGCCGCCGACCGATGACCTGACGGATGAGGACCTGTCAGACGAAGACCTTACCGAGGATGATCTTGCTGATGAGGATCTTACGGATGAGGATGCCGGCCTGTTGACCGAGGATATTGATGACCTTGTGCCGCTTGTGCGTCCGCCAAGGCTTGAAGACCTTGTGGTAGTCGCTGACATTGAGGATCTTGTTGATCCGATGCCGCTTCTTGATCTGGTCATTGAGGAACTTCTCACTCCGGCGCTCCTTGAAGAGGACCCGATTCCGCTTCTTCTGCTTGAGCCGGTTGTGCTAAGACGTGGAGTGTAAACCCGTCCGCTGCCAGGACCGAAGAAGTCACGGTCGTGGTGGTGATGATGGCCGTAGCCCCAGCCTCCGTAATACCACGGATCGTACCAGCCGCCGTACCAGCCTCCATACCAGCCACCGTACCATCCGCTATAGTACCAAGGATCCCAGTACCAAGGGTCGTACCATCCGCTGTAATACCACGGATTGCCCCACCCCCAGGAATATCCATAATACCAAGGGTCATAGTGCCACGGTGAGTACCAGCCACCATAGTACCAAGGATTCGCGCCCCAGTAGATCGAGGTGTAGAAAGGACGGTTCCAGGAATACCAGGATGTCGCGTACCAAGGTTGGTAGGCGGCCCAGGTGTCGAAACCGTTGTCGTAGAGGTAAACGGATGTGGTGTTGTCAGTGTTGTTGAAATCTATTCTCGCCGCTTTGTTCTCAGGGATGAACAGAGTGTCAACCTTTTCTCCGCTCTTCATGAAGATCGGGGAGTTCTTTGTCTTTGCCACAAGAAGGTCGGTCTCCTCGTCATTTGCGGAGGTGGCTGCCTCCTCGGCTTGATGGACCTTGGCATTGGATGTATAGTAGATTCCATCCTGATACTTCTGCCTGGAAGCATCACTGGCAAACCGCGCCGCTGAACCGCACGAAGTCAGTGCCAGAAGCGCCGAGATAAAGAGGATTGTGCGTGTTTTCATTTCTGAATCTCCTATATTTGACAATTAATTCGTAACTTCGTGGCCGTATTCAAAGGTACTGGCCACACAAATGTTCTCTAGTGAACAAAATCCATACCTTTCGGAATATTGCACAATAATAAGAATAATTGACAAAAACAGCAAAGAATATATGGCAAAGGAAGTGACAAAAAGGTCTGAGAACTATTCTCAGTGGTACAATGATCTGGTTGTGAAGGCAGACTTGGCGGAGCAGTCCGCCGTCAGGGGATGTATGGTGATAAAGCCTTATGGCTACGCGATCTGGGAGAAGATGCAGCACGCCCTTGACACTATGTTCAAGGAAACCGGCGCTGTGAACGCCTATTTCCCGCTTTTCATTCCTAAGTCCTTCTTCAGCAAGGAGGCCGAGCACGTGGCGGGATTCGCCAAGGAGTGCGCCGTCGTCACCCATCACAGGCTTATGAACGACCCTGACGGAAAGGGCGTTGTCGTGGATCCGTCCGCGAAGCTTGAGGAAGAGCTTATCGTAAGACCTACCTCCGAAACCATCATCTGGAGCACATATAAGAACTGGATCACATCATGGAGGGATCTCCCTATCATGTGCAACCAGTGGGCTAACGTTGTCCGCTGGGAGATGCGCACAAGGCTTTTCCTCCGCACCGCCGAATTCCTTTGGCAGGAGGGCCACACGGCCCACGCGACCTCGCAGGAGGCTCAGGAAGAGGCACAGAGAATGGTTCAGGTGTACGCGAAGTTCGCTCGTGAGTTTATGGCTCTGCCTGTGATCGTGGGACACAAGAGTCCTAACGAGAGATTCGCCGGCGCGCTCGACACCCTTACCATCGAGGCGATGATGCAGGACGGGAAGGCTCTCCAGGCCGGAACATCTCATTTCCTCGGCCAGAACTTCGCCAAGTCGTTCGATGTGAAATATACAGACAAGGAAGGCCTGCAGCAGTACGTGTGGGCCACATCCTGGGGCGTTTCCACGAGGCTTATGGGAGCCCTCGTGATGGCTCACGGCGATGACAACGGACTTGTCCTTCCGCCGGCTCTGGCCCCTATCCAGGTCGTTATGGTTCCGATCTACAAGACCGAAGAGGATCACACGAAGATCTTGGACAAGATGGCTCAGTTGAAGAAAGCCCTTGAGGCCGAAGGACATACTGTCAAGATTGATGACCGTGACACCCTGCGTCCTGGATTCAAGTTCGCCGAGTGGGAGCTCAAGGGAGTCCCTGTACGTCTGGCTATGGGACCTCGTGACCTGGAGAACGGCACTGTAGAGGTTCACAGAAGAGATACCCTGGAGAAGCAGACTGTCGCCCTTGAGGGGCTTGACAAGTCAATCGCCGCCCTTCTGGACGACATCCAGAAGACCATCTACCAGAAGGCGTTCGACTTCCGCGCGTCACACGTTGAGAAGTGCGACGACTGGGAGGAGTTCAAGGCCAAGATCGGCACAGGCAAGTTCCTGCTCTGCCATTGGGACGGCACGGCCGAGACCGAGCAGAAGATCAAGGACGAGACAAAGGCCACGATCCGTTGCATCCCTGTGGACAGCTTTGTCTGCGAGGAGGAGGGCAAGGACATCTACTCCGGCAAGCCTTCAAAGCAGAGGGTCGTGTTCGCGATCTCTTATTAATTGGGAATATAATAAACTGACTATGAACGTGAAAGCGATTAAACGAACAATGCTGTCCGTGGCTCTTGCGCTCGTTACGTTCGGAGCGTCCGCGCAGACGGACACGACATGGAGAAACGCCCAGTCAGCCGCGGCCGCCGCCGCAAAGCTTCTGACACAGACAGAGGAGACAAAGGTCGTGGCTCCGAAACCGGACTATTGGAACAAGTCGTTGATGACGAACCTGAACTTTGTCCAGAGTAGTTTCACGAACTGGGCGAAGGGAGGTTACAACAACTATGCGTTGAGCGCCTACATTGATGGCAACGCGAAGTGGAAGAAAGGTGAGAAGTACTGGAACAACCGTCTCCAGCTGGACTACGGATTCCTTTATTCCGCCGACAAGCCGATTATCCAGAAGAACAAGGACCGGATCCTGTTCGAGAGCACTTGGGGCTACAAGGCAACAAAGACTTTGAACTACTCCGCCAAGTTCACGTTCCTCAGCCAGTTCGCCAACGGTTACAACTACCCGACTCCGGCCGTGGAGGAGGACAAGGAGCCATCCAGCAAGGATTGGAGAAACGCCCGTGTGCTCAAGTCCAGCATTCTTTCTCCGGGAACTGTCAATCTGGGTCTTGGTATTGACTGGGTGCCGAGCAAATGGCTGACGGTCAATATGGCGCCTATCACCGGTGGTTTCACGATTGTGGGGAACGAGAAGTTGAGGAAGAACAATGGTATGGAGAGGAAGAAGAAGTATGAGGATACCGAGGTCTATCCGGACGCCAAGGATGACAAGAACATCTACTACAAGACTGGAAACTATTATAAACCAGCCCGTTTCGAGTTCGGTGCCCAGCTGACCGCCGATGCCAAGGTCAAGGTCAATGACAATTTCGAGGGCTCGACGCATCTGCTCCTGTTCTCAAACTATCTGAAGAATCCGAAGAACATCCGTGTGAACTGGGACACCCGTATGATGTGGAAGCTCAGCAGGTTCTTCTCGCTGAACATCACGACCAACCTCATCTACGACGACACTGTCCTCGTCACGGACAAGGACGGCAACACCGGCAGGAGGGTGCAGTTCGCGCAGGCTCTCCAGTTCGGCTTCACGTACACGTTCGCAAGCAAGAAATAAAATTCCTGAATATGCAGGAACGTTTTGACAGAATCCTGAAAGGGCTGCTTCCTGATGGAGAGGCGGTTCTTTTGGCTGTCAGCGGCGGGGTTGACTCGATGTGTATGGCGGAGCTGTTTCTCAATTCCTCGGTCAGGAGGTGTTTCGCGCTGGCTCACTGCAATTTCCACCTGAGGGGAGAGGAGAGTGACTCGGACGAGACTCTTGTCAGGGAATGGGCCGAAAGCCACGGCGTCATATTCATAAAAACAGATTTTTGCACAGAGGAATATGCCGCCTCGAATGGTGTAAGCATCGAGATGGCGGCGAGGGAGCTGCGTTACGCCTGGTTCGCGGAGGTCTGTCGGGAGCGAGGATTTGCCGCTTTGGCTGTCGCTCACAATGCCAACGACAATGCTGAGACTATGATTCTGAATATGTTGCGTGGCACCGGGGTGAAAGGAATGACCGGAATGCGCCGCAGTTCGTCCCTTCTGGGTTCGGACGCCCGACTTATCCGGCCGCTTCTCGATTTCTCACGCGGGGATATTTATGAATATGCCGTATCGCACGGGCTGTGTTGGCACGAGGACAGCACCAACGCTGATTCCGCCTACAAGCGCAACTGCATCCGCAATGAGATATTCCCGCTTTTTGGAAGGTTGAATCCGTCGTTCCTGACAACGTTGAACGAGGATATGGAGCGGTTCGCGCAGGTTCAATCCATCGCTGATGAATATGTCCGTTCGGTTTCGGCGGAGATTGTACGGCTTGATGGTAATGGCCTTCCTGTTATTGACCATCAGAAGCTTACGGCTAAAAAGAATTGGGAATATGTCCTTTTCCGTCTTTTGGAACCTTTCGGGTTCACTTCCTCCGTGGTCGCGGACCTTGCCTCTGTCCTGAAAAGTGACGGTACCGTCAGTGGCAGGACGTTCGTTGCTGATGAATATCTTGCCGTGACTTCGGCTCGGGAGATTGTTATATCTCCGGTCGCAGAGCTTGCCGAAGCGACTGACCTAACCATCAATGGCCCAGGAACATATTCATTGAACGGAATAAAGTTCTCCGTCTCGCTGTCGGACGATGTGAAGGACGTGAAGACAAGCGTAGGAGAGACTAAACTGGATCTCCCGTTCCCTTTCACAATAAGACATTGGCAACCAGGCGACTGGATGCGCCCGCTTGGAATGCGTGGCCGCAAGAAGCTCAGTGATATGTTCGTGGACCTTAAACTTGATATTCTTGAAAAGAAAAAAGCCCTCGTCATCGCTGACGAAGGCTTCCATATTCTCGCATTGGTAGGTCATCGCATCGATGACTCCGTGAAGGTGACGAAGGCCACAGCCACCGTCACAGTGATCCGTCTTATCTGATCTCTATCTCGAACGGCATTCTCGCGAAGACAAGGTCTCCCTGGCCTTTCGCCCAGCTCCTCTGCCAGTCAAGCAGATTCTGCGCCACGCCCTCCAGCGGAGTTCCGGCCAGTGCGTTGGCCATGGCCTCCTCCGGGTTAGTGGTCTTGCCAAACTGCTGCAGCAACTGCTCCATAATCGTCAAAGGTTTAGGGTAACTTGCTATACCCCAGTTCTCAATATCGGCGTCCCCGGCCATCGACGCCGCGTACTTTATCGCATCCTCCAACGTTCCGATCTCGTCCACGAGACCGATCTTAAGTGCGTCGGCTCCGGTCCAGACACGTCCCTGAGCGATCTCGTCCACCGCCTCGAAAGTCATATCACGTCCCTGCGCGACTATGCTCACAAAACTGTTGTAGATGTCGTCAACATAAACCTGCATCCAGGCTGTCTCCCCGGCGTCAAACGGACGGGTCAGCGAAAGCATATCGGAATGCTTGTGGGACTTGACCGGCACCATATTCACGTGCACTATGTCCTTTAGAGTCTTCCCGAACTCAGGGATGGCGGAGAACACACCGATCGAACCGGTGAGAGTCGTCGCGTTTGAGAATATGTGGTCGCAGCTGTTGGAGATCCAGTAACCGCCGGAAGCAGCATAGTCACCGTAAGAGGCGATGACCGGCTTGACTGCTCTGGTGAGGTCGATCTCTTCCTTGATCTTGCTGGCAGCCAGCACTGTACCGCCAGGAGAGTTGACCCTGAACACGACAGCCTTGACGGTTGAGTCCGCCCTTACCTTGGCGATGATGCCGGCGAAACGGTCGCCGCTGATGTTGTTCGGGTCGTCCTGCTCAAGGATATTCCCGTTGGCGTAGATGACGGCGATGTTTTTCTTGGCGGTCAGGTTCGGCGTTGCCTTGGCGGCGGCATAGTCGCAGAACGGGATGAATTTCACATCCTTGTAACTGTCCTTGCCGGCCAGGTCGGCGAGTTTCCCCTTATATTCCTCAACGGAGAGAGCCTCGTCGGCGAGGTTGTGGCTCACCATATCTTCAGGAAGGGCTATGGAAAGGTGATCGATGAAGTAGTTGAGTGAGTCCACGCTCACACCCCTGCTCCCTGCGGTCTCCGCGGCCACCGTTTCCCACATGGAGTCGATCATCGCCTGGTTCTGCTCCATATTCTCAGGGCTTGGCGCGTTCTTGACGTACATTTCGCCGGCACTCTTGTACTTGCCGTGGCGGATGAGCTGGTAGTTTACACCGAGCTTGTCGAGCAGATCCTTGAGAAACAACATCCTCCCGCTTATTCCCAACATAAAGTTGTTGCCGCCGTGATGCCTCGTCGTGTAGATCTTGTCGGCCACTGACGCGAGGTAGTAGCTTCCGGAAGTGAACGCCTCGCCGTAGGCTATAACGGCTTTGCCGCTCTTCCTGAAATCGGTCAGGGCCTTGCGGAGTTCCTCCAGTTTGGTAAGGCTGGTGGAGGCGCCGTCTGTCTTTACGAGGATGTACTGCACACCCGGATCCTCGGCGGCTTTGTGGATTGCCTTGACGGCATCGTGAAGTCCGACCAAAGCGATCTCTCTGCCTTGGATGGAGGTGAGCGGGTTGCTTTCCTGAGTCTGTTCAGTGATCTCGAATTTAGACATGTCCATCAGCAGGACACCCTCCTTGGGAATAACGGCGCCGGAGCCTCCGGAGAATGAAGCCGCAGAGGCAATCATTGAGCCGAGCATCATAAAGAACATGAAGAACTTCACGATGCCCCAGATGAACAGGCCGCACAGCACGGCCAGCACCCATTTGACGAATTCTTTTGTGTTCATATAGCCTGAAAACGTTTTGGTTTCTCTGGTTGCGAGATTTTGTACAAATTTAATCATTTTCTTAATAATCAATTATTATATTTGCATCCGGCGTATAACTTTGTTTGAAGGAACGGCGCACTACGCGCTTGGCTTATGATGTGAATTATGAGAAAGACTATCATCGCTTCTATTATGGCCACGGTGTTGTCCGTTGGCATGTCAGCCCAGTCGGTTGACACTACCTCTATATATAAGGATAGGAAAGACAGTCTCAACGCGACGGTTTTTGTCGGTCATCAGGAGAATAGCATCTCAAGAGGAAAGACCTTGAGGACGGAACTTATCTCGGCCTCGGGACTTCAGAAGATGGCTTGTTGCAACCTTGCGGAAAGCTTTGAGAACTCGGCCAGCGTGACAGTCGGCTATTCGGACGCTGTCACGGGAGCGCGTCAGATAAGGCTTCTGGGCCTTTCCGGGACATACACGCAGATGCTGGACGAGAACCGTCCGGTGATGAGAGGGATAACCGCTCCATATGGACTGTCTTATGTTCCAGGGCCATGGCTGGAGAGCATCCAGATCGCGAAAGGCTCCCCGTCCGTGATCAACGGCTTGGAATCAATGACCGGACAGATCAATCTTGAGCACAAGAAGCCTACCGAGGAGAAACCGCTTTTCATCCAGGCTTCGATGATGAGCGACACCAAGGCGGATTTCAATGCGACATCGGCCTGGCAACTCAGCCCGACGGTCTATACGATTCTGTTAGGACACGTCAGCGGGAACTTCAAGACCTACGATATGAACGATGATGGCTTCCGTGATGATCCTAAGATGTTGCAGTTTAATGTGGCCAACAGGTGGCTTTACTATACTCCCGAACTTCAGGTACGCTGGGGCGTGAAAGCTGTCCGGGACCATCGGCAGGGCGGAATGGACGGCTATGACAAAAGCGGGATGGAACCTCGTTGGGCTTCAGATGAGTTTATCCTGGAACCAACAGAAGGGAACTCTTTCGCAAAATATCTCTCGGAATCCCCTTGGGGCACCGACATCACGAACAGTCTCCTGAACGCCTACCTGAAAGTCGGCAAGCCTCTTCGCGAGGACGGCTCCTCCAGCATAGCCGCCATAGCGGACTGGTCGTGGCAGAAAAGCGACTCCTGGTTCGGCGCGTCATCCTACCTTGCGAGCCAACACTCGGGCTTCATCAACCTCCTCTACAGGAATATGTTGAATGAGTCGCACGACTTCACTGTCGGCCTTTCCGGCACGTTCGACCACATTGACGAGGCTGTCGCAAAATTGGACTACGGCCTGTGGAGTGGTGAGAATTGGAATGGGCAGCGTCCATATTCCGGAATCGCGGATCATTTCTTCGGCGGTGCTTACGGGGAATATACCTTCCACGCCGGGGACATATTCACATCAATTGTCGGAGTCAGCGCTGATTGGTACAAGGGGAGCGGGTTCAAGTTGGCTCCGAGGGTGACTTTGAAATATTCACCGGCGGAATGGTTCGTGGCCAGAGCGAACGGCGGCAGGGGACTGAGGTACGCGGATCCGGTCGCAGACAATATCGGTGTGATGTCCACCCACAGCAGGCTCCAAGGGAATTGTATGGAGCGGCTGCTTGAGGATTCGTGGACATTCGGAGGAAACCTTACTTTTTATATGCCGCTCGGGGTCGATCCTTCCAAGACTTATGTCAGCTTTGATTATTTCAGAACCCAGTTCGCGCGTCAGTTGATGGTGGATTATGAGGTGCCGGGCACAGATGTGAACGGCGGACGTGACATCTGGTTCTTTGATTCCGATGGAAGACGCTCATATTCAGATAACTGGCAGGTGGATTTCAATGTCGAGCCATTTGACCGCTTCACCGTGGCTTTGACCGGGCGCTACACCAACGCCCGGCAGGAGAATTATGGTGGCGAATTGGTGGAGAAGCCGATGCTCAGCTGCTTCAAGGGGGTGCTGAACCTTCAGTATAAGACAAATCTGAGCCGATGGATATTCGATTTCACCGCTTCCGTGAACGGTTCGGCGAGGGTGTATGACTTTATGAAAGATCTGAAGGATGATGGTGGGGAACTGCTTTATCCTGATGGCCGCACTCCGGTCTATCCATTGCTATATGCGCAGATAACCAGGCGTTTCCGTGGGTTCGACATCTATGCTGGGGTTGAGAACATCACGAATTTCACCCAGATGCACGTGCTGGTGGGGGATAGGAACGCCGCCGGGGAATGGACTCCTTGGACTCCAGGCTTCGATGCCAGCTGTGTCTGGGGGCCTATTATGGGACGGCGGATCAATCTTGGCGTGAGATTGACGCTCTGGAGGGCGACAAAGAACGATTAAATCACTATCTTTGCAGGATGAACCATGGCGCGGATAACCACGCTGCTGCCATAAGGTTGTAGATTATGAAAAGAATATTATTGATAGCGGTCGCGGCCGTGATGTTGGCTGCGCCTTTTGCCGCGGCTCAGGCTGCTCCTTTCGAGGGTTTTGCGACGGAGGCACCCGCCGACAAGAATGTCGGCGAGGTTGTTTTCGCGACGAATATGCATTGTGACAAATGCGTGAACAAACTCAATGAGAATCTGGCGTTCCTCAAGGGAGTCAAGGACTTGAAGGTCTCTCTCAAGGATCAGACAATCAAGATCAAGTACGACCGCCGTAAGACCGATGAGAAGACCCTTGCGGACGCTATCAAAAAACTTGGCTACAAGGCCGATAAAGTGGAAAAATAACGATTATGAGTCAGAAACCATCAATCCCCAAGGGAACACGTGATTTCGGTCAGCGGAATATGGCCGAAAGGAATTATATCTTCGACACCATCAAGAAGGTCTTCAGGACTTTCGGCTATGCCCAGATCGAGACTCCGGCTATGGAGAATCTGTCAACCTTGCTCGGAAAATATGGCGAGGAAGGGGACAAGCTTCTGTTCAGAGTCCTGAACTCCGGTGACTGTTTCTCAAAGGTCAACTTTGAGGATTACCGCAATGAGGAAGGGGGAGTGAACAGTGTCGCTCTTTCCAAAGAGATTTGTGAGAAAGGTCTTCGCTACGACCTGACCGTGCCTTTTGCCCGTTTCGTGGTCCAGCACCAGAACGAGATCTCCTTCCCGTTCAAGCGTTTCCAGATCCAGCCGGTCTGGAGGGCAGACAGGCCGCAGAAGGGACGTTACCGTGAGTTCTACCAGTGCGACGTGGACGTGATCGGCAGCAATCTCAGGTCAATGAGCTTGAACTCGTGCAGATTGTGGACAAGGTGTTCAGCCTTCTGGACGTGAATGTGCTCGTGAAGATCAACAACAGGAAGGTCCTGACGGGTTTCGCCGAGATCTGCGGATTTCCGGACAAGGTGGTTGACATCACTGTGGCCATTGACAAACTTGACAAGATCGGCCTTGAGAGCGTTGAGGAGGAGATGCGTGAGAAAGGTCTGACCGACGGTGCGATCGCCGTGATCGAGCAGATTCTGAAACTGTCCGGTTCCACTTCCGGGAAACTGGCTTCGATGCGCTCGCTGATGAACGGCGGCTCCGCTTCCGGACTCGTTTCCGAGACAGGCCTCAAAGGTCTTGACGAGCTTGAGGAACTTTTCGGCCTGATCGATGCTGCCGGTGTAAAATGCCCGGTAGAGATCGATCTTTCCCTTGCCCGTGGCCTGAATTACTACACAGGTGCCATCTTTGAGGTGAAAGCCCTTGATTTCCAGATCGGAAGCATCTGCGGAGGCGGTCGTTACGACAATCTTACCGGAATATTCGGTCTTCCGGATATGTCAGGAGTGGGCATCAGCTTCGGCGCCGACAGGATCTATGATGTCTTGAAAGGCTTGGATAAGTTCCCTAAGTCATTGGCTTCCAGCACCACGCTTCTGTTCGCTTGTATGGGTGTCGAAGAGCTTCGCTACGTCCTTCCTGTCGCCGCCGCGTTGCGCTCAGAAGGTGTCTCCGTTGAGGTTTATCCGGAGCCGTCAAAACTCAAGAAGCAGTTTGACTACGCCGAGAAGAAGTCCATTCCGTTCCTTTCCATCAACGGTGGCAACGAGGTCGAGGCCGGCGTCATCCAGCTCAAGAACCTCACCACCGGCGAGCAGAAATCCTTCGCCAAGACCGACATCGCCGGAATGAAGGTGTTTATGAATATATAAGGATAAGAAATCTGTAGAACATATATCTGTAGGAAGTCTCCTTCTGAAATTTTGCACGTTACCAAAATTTCAGAAGGAGACTTCCTACAGAGTGATTCAGATCCGAACATTTTTTTGAAATATGTTTTGCATTTCAGAAAAATATTCCTACCTTTGTAGTCCAACATCGCGGGGTAGAGCAGTTGGTAGCTCGTCGGGCTCATAACCCGGAGGCCGGAGGTTCGAGTCCTTCCCCCGCTACTAACACGGACATTGAGTAATCAGTGCCCGTTTTTTTTGAATATATTTGTACTGTAATATTCATACAGGCTATGAGAAGTGTCATAATGAAAGATTTGGCTGTCTGCGCGTTGTGCGTTGTGACGGCGTTTTCGGCTTCGGCGCAGAGTGCCGGGGATGATCCGGTGGCTGATTCAAAGGCGGTTGTCGTTTCGGGCAACGCAAGGTTTACGGTGCTGGAGAGCCGGCTGGTGCGAATGGAGTGGGCCGCGGACGGAAAGTTCGAGGACAGAGCCACCCTTGGCGTTGTCAACAGGAAACTGCCGGTCCCGGCCTATACTGTCAAAAAATCAGGCAAGAAGCTGACAATCAGGACATCGGATCTGACCCTGACATATTCGGGAAACGGGAAATTCGATGAGAACAATCTGAAGGTGACGTTCCGTATGGCGGATCCGGCTTCAAAGAAAGGTGTCAGGGCGGTGACTTGGCATCCGGGGATGGATGACAGCGGCAATTTGCTCGGAACGACGAGGACGCTGGACGGTTGCGACGGTGCCAAGACCAAGGAACCTTACGACAAGGGAGTCATCTCGCGGGACGGATGGGCGATCATCGACGAGTCTGACAGACAGGTGTTTGTGCCGGTTGATTCCGATTGGAAATATTGGATTGCCGAACGTGACTCGACTGATCGTCAAGACCTTTACCTGTTCGCCTACGGTCACGACTACAAGGCCGCCGTCTCAGACTTCACCAGAATCGGAGGTCGTATTCCTATGCCGCCGAAATATGCCCTTGGCTACTGGTGGTGCCGTTTCTGGCAGTATTCGGACTTCGAGTTCGTGGGGCTTGGAAAGGAGATCCGCTCGCTGGACATCCCGATCGACGTGATGGTTCTGGATATGGATTGGCACGAGACCTGGTCGCTGAGGAGGTACAAGGCACCTAAGGACGAGTTTGGCCAGAGGATCGGCTGGACTGGCTACACATGGCAGAAGAAACTTTTCCCTAATCCGGCCAACTGCCTGCAGGATCTTCACAATCTTGGGCTTAAAACCACGCTGAACCTGCATCCGGCTTCCGGAATCCAACCTTACGAGGAGCCTTACGACCGCTTTGTCAAGGACTATCTTTCAAGGACGAATGAATATGACGGCCCGAAGGGGTACATCAATCCGGACGGAAGCAAGGCCCCCGTGCCGTTCCGGATGGACGACATTAACTGGGCGAACGCTTATTTCAATTCCGTGATACGCCCGTTCGAGCGTCAGGGAGTCGATTTCTGGTGGCTCGACTGGCAGCAATGGAAGTTCAGCAAGTATGTTCCCGGACTCAACAACACATTCTGGCTCAACTA
>SAMEA3663158__coassemble_125_pt1 | contig 15426 bp, 13 predicted proteins | sample SAMEA3663158__metabat2_high_PE_011 | metagenome-assembled genome bin SAMEA3663158 (sample SAMEA3663158) | pig gut metagenome | biome: pig gut; feature: pig-associated habitat; material: faeces | place: Denmark | collected 2012 | reverse complement strand
CATCCGAACTTAGCCTGGAGGAACAGCATGAAGATGGCCAGCATCGTGTAGTAGCCGAAGCGCTCGCCCGTGTTGGCGAGGGCGAGCGCGAATAAACCTTTCGGTTGGTTTTTGAACATACTATGTTACTTTGTTACTTTCTCAAGCCACTTGACCATGCCGAGCATAACGCCCATTGCCAGGAGGCACATGCAGAGGAACACGCTCCAGCATGCCCACAGAGGCATCTTGTTGTACATCAGAGGGCCGATCCACAAGAAGAGGTTGCCCACCGCGGTGGCGCCGAGCCAGAGTCCCTGGCAAAGTCCGAGAAGGTGCTTCGGGGCGACCTTCGACACGAACGAGAGACCCAGAGGAGAGATGAAGAGTTCCGCTACCGTGAGGAAGAAATAGGTCGCTATAAGAACCCAAGGTCCGGCCTTCATCGTGGCCTGCTGGGCGACTTCCATACCTCTGAAATCGGTGGCTGAAGGGTAACCCATCACGCCTGAGAATATCGCGAGGAACAGATAGGCGGTCGCCGCGATTCCCATTCCGTAGGCGATCTTGCGAGGGGTGGAAATCTGCTTGCCTCTCTTGCCGAGGGCGCCGAAGATCCACATGATGATAGGGGTCAGCACGATCACGAAGAACGGATTGACGGCCTGCCAGATCTCCGGGGCGATCTTGTCGGTGTTGACGAAGTCACGCGCGAAGAGCGAGAGGGACTGTCCGTTCTGGTGGAACGCGAGCCAGAAGAAGATCACAACGCCGAGAACGGCGAAAAGGGCGTACATCCTCTGCTTGATCTCCTTTGCCATGGTGGCCTTCTCCTCAGCGGTGTAGCCTGCGTTGGTGGAAGCTGCCTTCTTGGCCGGGGTAGGGAACTTCTTCTTGTTGACAATGAATATCACAAGAGAGATCATCATGGCCACGACGGAGGCGATGAAGGAATAGTGGATACCGGCGTTGAACACGTCCAGATAGTTTGTGCAGAACTGTCCGATGGCCTCACCGCCCTGTGCAAGGACAGCAGGATCGGCACCGGCCTTGGCTGCCTCGTCGAGGAAGTTCTGTGAAGTTGTCCCGTTGTTGATGAACTCGTGGCAGAGTCTCGGGAGCTGGGAATTGTAGATGAATCCGTTGACTTTCAGCCACCAGCTTCTCAGAAGCGGAGCCACGAACGGAGCCACGAGGCCTCCGATGTTGATGAACACGTAGAAGATCTGGAAACCGGAGTCGCGCTTTCCCTGTGCCTCTTTGAGAGCCTCGGGACCCTGCTTGGCGGCCTCGGCCTCGAAATTGTCGTACATCTGTCCGACGATCGCCTGGAGGTTGCCCTTGAACAGACCGTTGCCGAACGCGATCAGGAAGAGAGCGAAGCAGGTCAGCGGCAGCAGCCACGCCTTGTTCTCAGGTGTCGCGAGGATCGGAACGGAGAGAACCACATAGCCCAACGCCATAATGATGAGACCTTTCTGGATGGTTCCCTTGTAGTTCTGCGTGCGGTCGGCGATGATACCTCCCACAAGGCTGAGAATGTATATTCCCGCATAGAAGAATGAGTAGATGAGCCCTCCCGTCTCGTCGCTCAGCCCGAACTTCGAACAAAGGAAGAGTGTGAGAACCGCATTCATAATGTAGTACCCGAAGCGCTCGCCCATGTTGCTCAGCGCCGCTGAAATCAGTCCTTTAGGATGTCCTTTCATACAATGTTGTTTACTTTTAAATTATTTGTGTTATTAATATTTCATTCTATACCCCGCTTGGCTCTCCGTTTGGCTGTCATACGTGCGTCCAAAATCCATCTCTCTCTCTTCCTGCTCGCATAACAAGTTACTAATATACGCAAAACTCCTCAACTCACCAAATTTATGTCGTAGTCCGACTCTATGGCAATTATGTGACCATCACAGGCCGCGCATAGCCAATTTCAGGATCTGTTCGTAGCCGTATAATCAAACGGGCAGTCAATGACAGCTTATCCCTCGGTATTTGCCATCCATACCTATGATGTGAAATCATCGTAGTCTTTGTCGAGAATCTTCCAGATGCCGTTTTTGCGTCCGCCTTCACGGGCGATGAGGTGTAATTCAGTGAGCCTTCTCAAGTACTTCTGGACTTGTCTGGTAGATACACCTAAATTCTCTGCAATAGCCGTGATGTTGATTTGATGGTTCGTTGAAATCAACTTATATATGCGTCTTTGGGCTTTTACGAACTCTTTTGTGAACTGTAGTGGTTCTTTTACGAACCTTTTTGTGGCATCGGATGCGTCGTTAGCGACATCTTTTACGACATCGGTGCCGTAGTTGAGATTCCAGAGGGTTACGTGGAACTCGGTGGTTGACTTCTTAAAAGTCTTTACAATATTAATAATTAAACTAATGAATCCCCATAAACCTCCTAGAGAGCCAATTCCACCTAGTATTACTTTTGTGAATTATACCATCGTGCTGGCTTGCTGGAAGACGCGGGAGTTGACGAAATTGCGGAAGGTCTCGTTGTCGAGGTAGTTACGGGCAAATTCGGTGTTTTCGGCCATCATATTGATGACTATCTGGAACAGGTCGGTATTGCATTGGAGCTGGGCCGTGTCGCTGTCAGAATTATGGACAGCATTGACAAATGATTCGCTTTTCGCAAGAAGGGCCGGGAGCTGTTGGATCTGCGCGCGGACGGTGTCAGCGTGCTCCCATTCGATGCCTCCGTAGAGAGTGTTGAAGTCCTCGATTATTTTTGAAAGAGATTCCATCTGAGGCTCTGGCTTGCCTCCGCCAATAGTTACCGGCACCGGGTCAATTTCGGCGTTCGAGTCAGAGAGTGACAAATTAACCTCTTCCTGTTCGACAATACGGTATTTGTCGAAGTCTATGGATTCGATAAGGCCTTCGGTCCAGTCATCGATTGCCAGTTTCGGCAGTTTCGTTCCCAGATAATAGTAGAAATGGTAGAGCTTTTCCCATTCCTGGCTGATGAACGGCATCACAGCAGCGAGGAAAGGATAAGTACGTACATAACTCTTGATGGCGCTTTTACACTTTATTTGTTGTTCTTCGGAGAGTTCGTCTTTGAATCTGGCAACACAACGGTTGATTATGGCATCAAGGTCCTCACGTGGCGCGGATGTCCAATAGAGTTTGTTGAACTCTAAGACATCTTCATCAGTGTAGATATTGGCATCTTCTACAATTTCGATGAGGTCGTTGAGTTTGTTCGGGTCTGTCTCGTGTGAGAGCGATGTGCCTTTATAATATGTCTGAAATGCACGCTGAATGTCCTCCGGGTCATTGGCGAAGTCCAGGATGAATGTGTCCTTTTTCTTTGGATGACAACGGTTGAGACGCGATAAGGTCTGCACGGCCTTTACATCGGAAAGCTGTTTGTCAACATACATTGTGTGCAGAAGCGGCTGATCATAACCGGTCTGAAATTTGTTGGCCACGACAAGGATACGATACGGGTCTTTTTCTATCTTCTTTTCGATTTCAGATGACGGGAACCCGTTTATTATCGCTTCTGTAACCATCTTTCCACAATATTCCTTTTCTCCTGAGAAAGCGACGATGGCTTTATATGGGCTGTGCATTTCTTCCAGCTGCTTTGTTATGGCATAGTAAAACTCAATGGCGCGGATGATGCTGGAGGTTACGACCATTGCACGCGCCTGACCGCCGACTTTATGCGCGCCGATGACTTTGTCGAGGAAATGATTGACGATGATAAGGGATTTTTCCTTGATAGTCTGAGGCTGACGCTCCACGAATCCTCGCATTTTCTTAGATGCCTGATTCTTGTCAAATTCGGGATCGGCCTCTATTGATTTAATAATCTTATAATAGCTCTTATATGGAGTATAGTTACGCAGTACATCCATAATGAAGCCTTCCTCTATGGCCTGCTTCATTGTGTACTCGTGGAACGGGATGTGTCCTGTTTGACCATCCGGATGCTGGACAGGAGTTCCGAACATCTCAAGAGTCTTGTTCTTCGGTGTGGCGGTGAAGGCGTAATAATTGACATTCGGAGCCATCTTGCGCCCTTTGATGATTTTCAGGATGCGGTCTTCTATGTCTTCTTCCTCGTTCTCCGAGTTGCCGGAAACCACGATGTTCATATCGGCGGACATCGCTCCATTCTGGGAACTGTGTGCTTCATCAATGATGATGGCGAAATTCATGTTTCCCAATGAACCGCCGATGGTGTCCAGAATGAACTGAAACTTGTGGATGGTGGTGATTATTATTTTCTTGCCACCTTGCAAGGCTTCTTTTAATGATGCCGAGTCCTCTGCCCAGGCGACTATGTTGGAGAGACGTTTGAAAGCGGTGATGTTGCCACGTATCTGTTTGTCAAGATTGATGCGGTCCGTAACCACAATGACCGAATCCACGATATTCTCGTCATCCTCGACAAGTGTCACGAGCTGATATGCAAGCCACGTGATGGTGTTGCTCTTGCCGGAACCGGCACTATGCTGAATCAGAAAGCGCTGACCGATTGGATTGGAGCGAGTCTCGAAAAGGAGCTTGCGGACACAATCAAGCTGGTGATAGCGTGGCCATATAACTCGCTTTACCGGTTTCGGCTTGCCCTCTTCTTCTTTTTCTATTACTTGTGCATAATTTTCCAGAATGTCAGCGAGAGAGTCTTTTGTCAGAACTTCCTGCCAAAGGTATTCTGTAAGAATCTTGGATTCTCTCCACGGGTTTCCCGCACCTCCGTTTACCCCTTTGTTGAACGGTAAGAACCAGCTGTCCTTGCCTTTCAGTTCGGAGCACATCATTATCTGTTCGTCATCAACTGCAAAATGGACCGCACAGCGACGAGGTGCAAAGAGAGGGTCTGTGGCCGGACGGTCATCTTGATATTGTTTTATGGCATTTTTAGCAGTCTGCCCTGTGTAATGATTCTTAAGTTCAGCTGTGATTATAGGGAAACCGTTGATGAATATGCAGGCATCGAGAGCGTCAAGGGTGTTTTCTGCGGAATGGTGAAGCTGACGTGTGACACTGAAGATGTTCCTCTGGTAAAAGTCTATTGCTGACGGATTCAGTTCTGATGGAATAGGGTAGTATAAGTCGAACAGAAGTCCGTTGAAACGGAATCCTTTGCGTAGCACATTCGTGATTCCGTCAGCTGCGATTTTGTCGGACAGACGGCGAAAGAAATTGCGTCTTTGGCTTTCTGGGCCAAAGCACATAGTCTGCTCCACTTTATCTGGCTGAGTGGAACGGATGAAACGTTCGACACGACCCGGATCGAGAGTGTATTCCCGGTCAAAGTCCGCGGACTGTCCCTGTTCGTATCCGTTATGGTTACGGAGGTATTCCACCATTATGGTCTCAAGACCTTTTTCTGTCATATCCGTGTGCGGCATAGGCTATTGGATTTGCTCGCCTCTGACATCTATCTGCCCGGTTACGACATCGGATATCAGACGCTGTTTATATTCAGTAAGACGGTTGATTTCGGCGGTCAAAGCCTCAATCATTGTGTCAATCTTCTTAGTCTTATCCTTGACATAATCCACAATTTCATGCATCTCCTTTACCGGTGGTTCAAGGAAAGGGACAGATTTAAGGGCAATAGGTTCCAAGTCCCACTGTCCAACTCTAATCCCCTTTGACCAACATGCAAAGAAATCAACGTAGGTCTTACTTCGAATTGCAAGACTAAAATATTCCTTGTCAGGAAAATCCAAATCACAAACGTAATATGCGGGGCTCACAATACCATCATAAAGTGAAACGCCATATGAACCCTGCCAGGCTTTCATTTTATTGATTACAAATTGCCCCTTGTGAACATATTTGTATCCACTCAAGTCCTCAGGGATAAAATTGTGGTTCTCCTCTTTTGATTCCACGTCTCTTACAATTACGCCCTGTTCCCTGGTAACTGAAAGAAGTGTAGCTTTTGGGTGGTTCTTTTCCGAAACCAGACGCAAATATGCACGTAAGGATTTGACATTCCAATGTTCAGGAATCATTCCTATCCACGGAATTCCGCTATCCTTCATAGGGACATCTGGGTTGAGACCTCGTGTGACTACGGAGGCTATTTCGGCCTGTTTTAATTCATTCAGAGTTTGTAACTCTCTCTCTCTCTCTGGCATTTACAAGATTTAATTAAGGTTATTCTTTTGTTGAGATATGCGACTATCTTGTATTGTTCTGAAATATGTGGAATTAATATAGCGGATTTCTTTAATATTGATTTATTTATGCTATAAACTTTGACTCCGTTAACAAGAGATTGAACTTGACTTTTCCAACAGTTGGATTGGAAAAGGTAGGCCCAATAGCGGGAATTTTCCACCTCCGTCGGTCGAGCGATTACGATGTGGTACCCGGCGAATAGTGGCTTGCTGTAATCATTAAATGCACAGTTTCCAGCACCCGCAATGTCTTCTGACGTGTCTGCGAAAACAAAATCACATTTTCTTAGAAGATTCTGTGGATTGGTGTCTAACCATCTATTGGATACATATCTGATTAGTGAATCGCTTAAAGTTACTCCCAGATTTAATTTGGAATGAACCTGCCCATAACTAATAACGGCTATTCCTTCCTTTGTCAAATCCGCTTTCGTTATAGGGAGCCCTTTGCCAAAAGAGAAATGTTTTCCAAAGCTTTCGATATTCCAATGTTCCGGAATTTCCGGCAACCATTGGATGCCAGTGGGCTTATACTTCTCGTACCGCTTCATACTTTGTCCTCCTTTTCAGCAAGAGCTCGTAAAAGCATCATTCCTTTGGTTGTCAGAAGGTATTTCTGGCGGGGATGCCTCGGCGAATCAGGATACAGCGCTCGTATGAAACCGTCGCCTATTGACGGAGAAAGATAGACTTTCAGGAAATTGTCCCGTCCTTTCAGCCCGATGCACTCCATCATCTCTTTCACGGACAACTCCTTGTCCCCTATAGTGCGGATCAGGACCTCGATGTTCGGATTATCCGTGTGGAACTTGTCCTGTACTTGTCTCGAACTTGTCCCGAGCTTGTCCTGAACTTGTCCTGTCCCGAAATCCAAGTTCGGCTGTACGCTCCACTCTGGAGAGGGATTGATGTGGAGGTAGCGGTTCCTCAGGTCCCAATGTTCGCCGAGGAGCAGGTTGCGGAAGAAGCGCTCAAGATAGACCGGAGAATAGTCGATGCCTTTCACAAGATTCTTATAGTTTGCCCGCACCAGCGCATTGCGGAAATACCAGGAATGGTCTGCGAAAAGGTCATTGTTGATGTCGAAGCCTACGGAGCGGAGGTATTGAATGGTAAAGACGGCGGTGGTGCGCGTGTTTCCTTCGCAGAATGCGTGGATTTGCCAAATCCCTGAGACAAACCCCGTCAGGTGGGCGATCATTTCATCTCTGGAGATTCCTTTGTAGGAGAATGAGCGTTCCTGTTCGATGTCATATTCCAAGGCCTGGTGCAAATCCTCCCAGTTCAGGTAGCTGACGGACGCGCCTTCCAGCACCCATTCTTTCTTCGAGATGTCATAGTCGCGAATCCGCCCGGCGTGTTTGAATACTCCGTCAAAAATTCTTCGGTGCAGAGATATGATACCGTTCGCGCTGAAATCGAATGTCCCGGAGGACAGGATTTTAGTGATGTTTACCGAGACTTTGTCCGCTTCTTCATTGTCCGCATCTCCTGAATTATGCGTGGTCTTGGAGATATAGTATTGCTTCAGGAGTTCACGGGCTTCATCTATGGTTATGTCGCCTTCGATGTTCCTGCGTGCTGTCTGCTGAAGGTATTCGGATGTCTTCAGCCCATCCACAGCCTGCAGTCCTATTGCGACGCGCCAAGCCTCCGCCCTGTCTTTTTGGGCGGGTTCTCCTTGCCGGATGTACTGGTTGAAGTCAAGATATGTCTGCATTATCTTTCCAATATTTCATTAAGAAGTCCTTCTGTGCTCTTTTCGATGTCCCGTATGTCGGCAGTTATTTCCGCAATGGAACGGAGCTGCACGGGTTTATAGAAGTATTTCGTAAAACTCAGTTCATATCCGATCGTCGGTTCTCCGAAGACTTCTTCCGGCTCGTAGGGGAGAACTTCGTTCTTGTGAAATGCTTCAATGCCACCGGGATAGGTAAATGGAATCTGCTCCACCTCGCCTTTGACTTTAGCCATCTTTGCTTTGCCCTTCTTGTCCTTGATGACATTGCCGCTTTCGTCTTTTGCCGGCTTGAAGAGCTCGACTTCCCAGTAACCGAATTCTTCGTTGGGGAAGATTTTGCTATATTCATTCTCTTCGAACGCCATAAGCAGATCGAGGATCTTCTTGCGGTCATCATCGTTGGTCTCGCAGTTCTTCTCTCCGAGATTCTTGCGCAAAGGCGTTTTGATGGCTGTGGCATCGATGAGTTGGACTTTGCCTTTCCTGCGAGCCTCTTTACGGTTGGTGACAATCCAGATGTAAGTGCCGATGCCTGTATTGTAGAAGTCTTTCTCCGGCATCGCGATGATGGCTTCCAGCATATCATTCTCAATGATGAATCTGCGCAGATTGCTTTCTCCGCCACCGGCATCGCCGGTGAAGAGCGACGATCCGTTATGAACCTCGACAATGCGTGTACCCAGTTTTGTACCGTGCTTCATACGGCTTACATTGTTCGCAAGGAAGAGCATCTGCGGGTCACCGATGCCTGGAATCACATTGAAATCCGGATTATCATCATAGACGAACTTAAAACGAGGGTCGGATATTTTCTTTTTCTCACTATCGGCAAGTCCCCATTTCTTCAGGTCCTCTTTCCAAGGAGTGCCGAACGGGGGATTCGAAATGCAGAAGTCATATGTCTCACCTTTGTGACCGTCTTCCGAAATTGTGGAACCGAATGCTATGTACTGGCGTGATGAACCGTTGAGAATGTAGCTGAAAGAACGGCATTCGCCGGAAATCATAAGGTCGGCTTTGCAGGTGGCGAATGTTTCCGGCTGAAGTTCCTGCCCGAAAATGTTGATGTTGATTTTTCGACCCCGTTCTTTTGCCATCCGCTTCATTTCCTCTTCGCTGATGGTCAGGATGCCGCCGGTACCGCAGGCTCCATCGTAAATGCTGTAGGTGCTATCTTCAATCTGGTCTGCCACAGGGAGTATGGCGAGGTCAGCCAACAGCTTCACGTAGTCTCTTGGTGTGAAGTGCTCTCCGGCTTCGGTGACGTTGTTTTCCTCGTTGAACTTACGAAGAAGTTCCTCAAAGAGGGTTCCCATCATATGATTGTCGAGGGCTGGAAGAATTTCATTTCCTTTTTCGTCCAAGACTGGCTTGATGCTGAGGTTGATGGTGCTGTCGGTGAACTTGTCTATAATCGAACCAAGACGCTCTGCATCAGTAAGGTTATCCACTTGCTGACGAAGACGGAATTTGTCTATGATGTCCTGAACGTCTTTACTGTAGCCGTTAAGGTATTCGATAAAGTTCATCTTCAGGCGCTTAGGATCAACTTCGGCCTTCAGTTTCTTCATCGTAAAATGTGATGTGTTGCAGAAAGGGTAGCCAGTGGTCTGAAATAGAACTGGTTCCTGATTGGAAATGCCGGCAGCATCCAAGGCCTTTTTGCGTTCCAGAACCGCGTCTTTTGTCGGCTCCAGCAGAATATCAAGACGGCGGAGAACCGTCATCGGCATTATGATTTTCTTGTAATCTCCTTTCTCGAACGCGTGTACCAGAACATCATTCGCGATGTTCCAGATGAAAGAGAACAGATGGTTGTATTGCGCTGTATTCATTAGTTTACTGTTATGTTCGGCACCCAAAGATGTCTCATATTAATTTTTGTGTAATTACATTATTTTTCCGAGGTTTCCGAAATAACAAAAATAGTGATTTTTTAGGAGCTTTATGCAGAATATTCATAAAATCAGCTTCAATATTTGATAATGAAATAGTCAGGCGAAAGATTCGGAAATACGAGGAATCCAGGTACGCCGTTTCTGAGTTCTCGTTCCCATAACCGAAAAATTGCCTAAATTTACACCCAAAACAGAAACGCAGATGGAAATCGATGAATTGGAACGTGGCCGGCTGAGGAGCAAAGTGCTGAACTTCCTTAAGGCCAATTATATTGAATATAAGTTGTACGAGCATCCGGCATTGTGCTCGGTGGAGGAGTGTCTGGCGTATTGGGGGAACATTCCTGACGCGACGCATTGCAAGAACCTTTTTCTGCGGAACCATAAGGGGAACAGGCACTACCTTGTGAGTATGGAATGCCATAAGACGCTCGACATCCATAGCCTGGAGCATACGTTGAAGCAGGGAAAACTGTCTTTCGCGTCGGAGGAAAGGATGGTTCGATGCCTTGATCTGCATCCTGGGTCGGTGTCGGCCTTAGGACTTATCAATGACATCGATCCGAAGGATGCGGATCCCAAGGAACTCTTCCCGAACGGTCACCGTGTCAAATATTACATTGACAGCACGTTGCGTACCGCCGACAAGATAAGTTTCCACCCTTGCGAGAACACGGCCAGCGTCGTGATCTCAGGCGCGGACTTCTTGCGTTTCCTGTCAATCTGGGGCGGCGAGGTGAATGGTTGGAAATATGATGGGGTCCTGACCTCAATTAAATTTCATATTGACCTCCTCTTTCATTATATTTGCCTGATGTGCGACAGATTGTAGAAAGATGAAGATTTTGACGAAACTGATGCAAGGACTTCTGAGGGTGATCTCGGCGCTTCCGCTGGGATTCCATTACGCGTGGGCGGGCTTCTTTGCCTGGCTGCTGCGTGATGTGATGCACTATCGGCGTGATGTCGTGATGATCAACCTCTCCCGCGCTTTCCCTGACAAGAAATACAAGGAACTGAAGCAAATCTCCAATGCCTTCTACAAGCATTTCGGCGAGGTGATAGCCGAGACCATCTGGTTCGGCGGATGCCGCAATCCTGAAAGGCTGCACAGGAAACGTTTGGTTGAATATACCAACCTGGACACCGTGGAGGCCGCGCTTGCCGAGCGCCCCGGGGTTGTCGTCTTGAACAGCCATTTCGGCAACTGGGAACTAACCGGTGGCTGCCTGACTTACGACTACAGGCCGGACTCTGAGCGGTCAAAGATGGAGGCAAATGACATCATCGCTGTTTATAAGCCTTTGAGCAGCAAGATGTGGGACGAGATAATGCGGGTCAACCGCTGCGCTCCGGTTCTGCGTTACGGCTACACCGGTTACGTCAGTTCCGTGAACCTCCTGCGTTTCGCCTTGTCTCACAAGGAGGACAAGAAAATCTACATAATCCCGACCGACCAGTGCCCTTACCGGAACTCTACGGTGAATGACGTTGTGGACTTTATGCACCAGCCGACCCGGACGATGCTCGGCGGCGCGTCGATCGCCCACAAACTGCACTACAGCGTCTTCTATATGAGCCTGATTCCGGTCTCCCGAGGCCACTACGAATGGACCTTCAAGGAAATATGCCGCGACGCCTCGACGATGACCCCTCACTCGATAATGCAGGAATATTACAGCCTGCTTCAGGCCGATCTGGAAAAACACCCGGAGAACTACCTCTGGACGCACAAAAGATGGAAATGACAAAAATATTATGAATATGAAGAATTACCGCACAGTATCGCTTCTCTGTCTGGCCGCCGCTTTGCTGCCAGAGGGAAGAATCTCGGCCCAGGATCCCGTAGGAACCGTTTCCTACGCCCTTCCTCAGACCACCATCACGATCGAGGTGGAGGCCGTCCGTGAATATTTCTATGCAGGCCCTTACGCCAAGTACGCCAAGAAATATCTTGGCGTTGACGCCCGTCAGGCAGACCAGACCACCTGCACGCTCAGCACGGTTCGTATGACCCCGTACATCGAGGCCGACCAGAATTTCCGCTACTATGTCAATCCGGACAAGGCCACGCAGTCTTTCCTTTCGCTTACCTCCCAGGGACTTATCGCGGTCAATGACGGAAGTTTCGGCGAGAGCGCCGAGTGGAGGTTCACCACGCAGGCCGGGGCTGATTTCAACGGAAAGGGTGTAAGCTCCAACCTTACATCCGAGGCCGCCACGCTTTACCGTGGAGTCAAGGAGGACGCTTCCTACAACCGCATCGCCGTGCAGCAGAATATGGTTGTCCAGAAGTCCCTTGAGCAGAGGGCCAAGGAGGCAGCCGACATGATATTCAATCTTCGTCAGAAAAGGGTTCAGATCGTCACAGGCGACACCGACGCCACTTACAGTGGTGAGGCTATGGGGGCGGCCCTCAAGGAAATCTCCGCTCTGGAGAAGGAATATATGTCCATGTTCATCGGCTACAGCGATTTCCAGACCCAGAAACTCAAATGCGATGTCGTTCCTGTAAAGAACAGAAAGTCTCAGACCTACGTGGCGTTCAGAATCTCAGATACAGACGGAATCGTCTCGGCAGACAATATGTCCGGAAAACCTTACCTTTTGGAGATTGTCCCTCAGCCGATCGGAGAGGCTTCCGGCAAGGGTGCCCAAGCAAAGTCGAATGTGGCCATCTACAGGATTCCGGCCATCTGCACAGTCCGTCTTTCCGATGGAGTGACCTCGTTCCTTCAGGACAGGATGGCCATCTACCAGCTCGGGACCGAGGGCTATTTCCCGCTTTCAAAGTAATCCGGAAAAAATATTCAGCAAACATTAAAGAATACATATTCACATATTAATAGAATAACGCTATGACAATTAAAGATTTGCAGCCAAAGGCCGTTTGGGAGAACTTCTACGGCCTGACAAGGGTTCCTCGTCCTTCAAAGCACGAAGGCAAGGTTCAGGACTATCTCCTGGGCTGGGGAAAAGAACACGGTGTTGACGTGAAGAAGGACGACACCGGCAACATCATATTCACAGTTCCGGCCACTCCAGGCTACGAGAACCGCAAGGGAGTGATAATGCAGGCCCACATGGACATGGTTCCGCAGAAGACCGCTGACACGAAGCACGACTTCCTCACTGATCCTATCGAGACCGAGATAGACGGGGAGTGGGTGACCGCGAAGGGAACTACCCTCGGAGCCGACAACGGAATCGGAGTCGCTCTCGCTCTTTCCGTTCTTCAGGACAAGACTTTGAGGCACGGCCCGCTTGAGGCTCTCATCACCTACGATGAGGAGACCGGCATGACCGGAGCCAACTCGCTCAAGGCCGGAATATTAAAGGGAGACATTCTTCTGAACCTTGACTCTGAGGAGGAAGGCGAGCTTTGCACCGGTTGCGCCGGTGGAGTTGACGGCGCGGCTGACTTCGCTTACAGAACATATAAGACTCCTGAAGGATTCGTCGGCTACAAGATCACCGTCAAGGGACTCAAGGGCGGACACTCCGGAATGGACATTTCCCTCTTCAGGGGCAACGCCAACAAGATCATCTGCCGTCTTCTCGAAGCCGTAATCTCTGAATATGACGTGAAGGTCGCGTCCATCACCGGTGGATCCCTCCGCAACGCCATCCCGTTCGAGGCCGAGGCCGAGATTCTCGTCCCGTCAGCGGACTCCCGTAAGGTCAAGGCTCTCGTTGAGAAGAAGTTCGAGGAGTCCAAGTTCGAGTACCAGTACTCAGACCCGGAGATGATTCTCATCTATGAGAAGCAGAGCGCTCCGGCTGCCCGTTACATCAGCCCTAAGGTGATCGGCAGGGCTGTCAAGGCCATCCTTGCCTGCCCTCACGGAGTCCAGAGGATGAGCGACACTCTTCCTGGCCTGACCGAGACCTCTACCAATATGGCTATCGTCCGCACCCAGAAGGGACATCTCACGGTTCACTCCTTGACCCGCAGCTCGATCGACGCGGCCAAGATGTATCTCGCCGACTCGATCCGTTACGTATTTGAGCTTGCCGGCGCGAAATATTCGACATCAGGCGCTTACAGCGGTTGGGCTCCGAAACTCGGCACTCCGATGATCAAGGTTCTGGAGGACACCTTCAAGAGCCTCTTCGGAAAGGAACTCAAGATCACGGCCACCCACGGAGGACTTGAGTGCGCCATTATGGGAGCCAAGTATCCGAACTGGGAGATGGTTTCCATAGGACCTACCATCCTCTATCCTCACTCTCCGGACGAGCGCGTGAACATCGCTTCCGTCGCCGAGACCTGGAAGTTCCTCGTCGCCGTGCTTGAGAATATTCCTGAAAAGTAATTTGTCTTGACCTCTAATTTGCGAAAGTTGAGATAATTGACTATATTTGCAGTCCTTTTGGGTTGGCATACGTCCCCGAAAGGACTGCAATTTATTTATTATTAAACAATTAAGTCAAATGTTAAAACAGTACGAGACCGTTTTCATCGCAACTCCCGTTTTGTCTGAACAACAGATGAAGGAAGCGGTTGCCAAGTACACAAAACTGATCGCCGACAATGGTGGCGAGGTAGTGTACGAGGAGGACTGGGGACTTCGTCAGCTGGCATATCCAATCCAGCACAAGACCTCAGGATTCTATTATCTTATCCAGTTCAAGGCTGAGCCAAGCTTCATCGCCACCCTTGAGACCCAGTATTTCCGTGATGAGAGGATCATCAGGTTCCTTACCGTGGCTCTTGACAAGCACGCCGAGGCTTACGCCGCGAAGAGAAGGGAGAACAGGAACAAGCCTGCCGCTCCTAAGGCAGAGGAGGCTCCGGCTGAGGCTCCGGTAGCCGCTGAAGAGAAAACAGAGGAAAACGCATAATCAAGGAGGAATGAATTATGGCACAGAATGACGCACAGAACGCAGGAATCCGCTATCTCAATCCTCCTACAGTAGAGGTTAGGAAGAAGAAGTACTGCCGTTTCAAGAAGGCAGGTATCAAGTATGTTGATTACAAGGACGCTGAGTTCCTTAAGAAGTTCCTCAACGAGCAGGGTAAGATTCTCCCTCGCCGTATCACCGGTACTTCTCTGAAGTTCCAGAGGAAAGTCGCTCAGGCAGTGAAGAGGGCTCGTTCCCTTGCTCTGCTTCCTTATGTAACTGACCTTCTTAAATAATAGGAGAGCGAGATTATGAAGATCATTTTGAAGAAAGAAGTTGCCAATCTCGGCGAGGCCGGAGATGTGGTAGAGGTAAAGTCAGGTTACGGCCGCAACTCCCTTATCCCTCAGGGATTCGCTTGCGCCGCCACTCAGTCCGCTCTTAAGCAGCTTGAGGAGACAAAGCGCCAGAGGGCTCACAAAGAGGCCAAGCTTATCGCTGACGCCGAGGCTCTCGCAGCCAAGATCGAGGCCACACCTGTCAAGGTGGCCGTAAAGGTCAGCGAGTCCGGCAAGATCTACGGTTCCGTTACCACCGCACAGGTTGCAGAGGCTCTCGCCGCAGCAGGTCTCGAGATCGACAAGAAGGACATCGCTCTCGACGCAGTCAAGGAACTCGGAACTTACGAGGCTTCCGTAAAGTGCTACAAGGGCATCAAGGGCAGCGTCAAGGTAGAGGTTGTAGCTGAGTAATTCAGCAATTCATAAATGAAAAGGGGATCACCGCGGTGACCCCCTTTTTTG
>SAMEA3663158__coassemble_123_pt1 | contig 15514 bp, 10 predicted proteins | sample SAMEA3663158__metabat2_high_PE_011 | metagenome-assembled genome bin SAMEA3663158 (sample SAMEA3663158) | pig gut metagenome | biome: pig gut; feature: pig-associated habitat; material: faeces | place: Denmark | collected 2012 | reverse complement strand
GGAAAATAAGATCGGGATAACGGACGCTGTCAAGGGAGCGTTCGGGACAAAGACTCTGATTCCTTACCTCCTCGCCGCTGACGAGAAGAAACCGGACGCTCCGACAGGGGTGAAAGTCGATGGCTCCGCCTTGACTTGGACCGGCGCGGGCCCGATGTTCGCGGTTTACAAGTTGGACGGAACCAAGAAGAAGGCGACATTGGTCGGGACGACAAAGGACAAGAAGTTCAGCCTTCCGTCGAAAGGAACCTATCTGGTGACCGCCATAAGTGAGCTTAACTCCGAGAGCGACGCGTCGGAACAGGTGACTTATTGATCTGGTCAGAAATATTCATAAAGAACGGTTTAATCCGTGAGGGAAAGTAAGAATGCTTCACCTCACGGATTTTTCTTTTGTCCCAAGGCGAATAATTCGTTATATTTGTGCTTTAGTCCGCGAAAGGAATATGTTTTCAAAGGAACTTAAAGAAGAATGCGGGGTGTTCGGTGTCTGGGGCGTGCCCCACGCCGCCGAGGTGACCTACTACGGTCTCCATTCCCTTCAGCATCGCGGCCAGGAAGGCTGCGGAATCGTCTCGGTCAACGATAATGGAGAACTTCACCGGGTCAAGGGACTCGGGCTCGTGACCGAAGTCTTCAACAGCGAGAATCTCGGATCTCTCCACGGAAATATGGCGGTCGGCCACGTGCGCTACTCCACCCATGGCGGTGGCGGCATCGAGAATGTCCAGCCGTTTCTCTTCAGGCACAACAGCGGTGACTTCGCCCTTGTCCACAACGGCAACGTGGTCAATTCCGCCCAGTTGAGAAAGTACCTGGAGGATCGCGGCAGCCTTTTCCAGTCCACATCCGACAGCGAGATCCTGGCCCACCTCATCAAGAAGGAGCCGGTAGAAAGGAACAGCCCGAGAATCATCCCTATCATGGAGGCCCTGAATATGATTGAAGGGGCTTTTGCGTTTATGGTGATGACCAATCACAGGATCTATGCGATGAGGGACAAGTACGGCCTCAGGCCTCTGTCCATCGGGCGCATCGGCGACGGCTATGTCCTCAGCAGCGAGACCTGCGCGTTCAGCGTCGTGGGAGCGGAGTTTGTCCGCGACGTGGAGCCGGGCGAGGTGGTCACGATCGACCACCACGGCATCAGGAGTCGGAAATATTCAGACTACCAGCGTCATGCGATGTGCGCCATGGAATATGTTTACTTCTCCCGCCCGGACAGCGACATCGAAGGCCGTAACGTCCATTCTTTCAGGAAAGAGAGCGGAAAGATCCTCTACCGGGAGTCGCACGTGGACGCGGACATCGTGGTCGGGGTTCCGGACTCCAGCCTGAGCGCCGCCTCCGGTTACGCCGAGGCTAGCGGACTTCCTAACGAGATGGGACTCATCAAGAACCGCTATATCGGCAGGACTTTCATCCAGCCGTCGCAGGAGATGAGGGACAAGGGCGTGAAGATGAAATTGTCGCCGGTCAGGAGCATCGTGAAGGACAAAAGGATCATCCTGGTGGATGACTCGATTGTGCGCGGAACCACGTCCCTGAGGATCGTGAGGATGCTGCGCGAGGCCGGAGCGAAAGAGGTTCACATGAGGATCGCCAGTCCGATGATCAAGAATCCGTGCTTCTATGGTGTGGATATGTCCACCCACAAGGAGCTCCTGTGCTATTCAAGAAACCTTGAGCAGGCCCGTCAGGCCATCGAGGCCGATTCGTTGGCATTCCTTTCCGAGGATGGTCTTTTCGAGGCCGGTCACCGCAGTGACCTTTGTCTGGCCTGCTTCAACGGCAACTACCCGACCGCCCTCTACTCCAGCATCGAGGAGGTCAACGAGGAACATAAATTTTAGAAGTCTTTCTGATTTGCTATAGATTCCCTTGACGTTCCCGGTGAGTTTCGCCGGGTCGTCAGCGTAGGGGGTGCTCCCGGACGCTTATTCCATCCAGTTGTTTTCGTATTTGATTTTAGTTTAGTAATCATAAGTCCACTTGAAAAAGTCGTTTTTGAAAAAACATGTGCCACGCAGATACTTCTGTAAGGGGGAGACTGTCTTAAAAGTAAAAGTAGGATCCAGTCCAAAAACCTGTGTAAAAGAAAGGGAACGATCTTGCCGATTGAGTTTTGTTGTTTCGCACCAACATCAATTAAACGCCGACGGCCAATGACGTTGTTTGTCAATGGCTTACCGCCAGTCTCATAGCGCGGGTCCGGTACTTCCGGGTTGTTTGCCGAGTTTATTCAATAGTTTGTCCGCTGAAAGCCTTGCCGGCCGGACAAAGCGCATGATTTCCGCATTTTGTCCGGCCAGAACACAATCCACCGGACGGACTGCACCGAGGGAATATGGACGGTGAGAATATTACAAAAGGCTTTCAGCCAAATGGTGAATCTGCATTGTTGGAAACCAGACCAGGCTGAAAAACACAAAGGCTATGGTACAGGATTTTCATGGGGATGAGCCTCTCATGTGTTTAAGACCGGCTTTGATGTGAGGGCGTTCCGTCAATCACAGACCGACATCGTCACTGGGCGGCCGTAATAAGAAGGCATTGAGACGTGTTCCATAAACGGTTGATAATAATAGCGTTAACTATTCGTCTTTAGTGGATATGCGCCCAAGACGAGACGTTAACTATGTGATAATAAGCACATTATCAGCCACTCATTCGGTGTCAGCGAGTAACGGATGACATTTTACTAATGAGGAAGATATCGACTGCGTTGCGTCGGGTACCTGTGCCTGTATGCCATGGCGGCCTACACCCTTCGCGCGCCCTATCCGGGTAAATGACCGCCATGGCCATCAGACACAGGTACCCCGGACCGAAAAAGCACATGCGGAGGTGTCCAACAACGCTATGTAGCGAAGAAAACGACTTTCTGGGTGCAACCCAGAGGAGTTTCAGACGTTAAGTAACCTTCAGAAAATAAGCTGCATCATCTTAAGGAATCTTTTCGGTCTATATCTCATCAGTCATGTGCCACCGGCACACTCCTTCTTCGAAAAAAGATTTATCCTCGACAATTTTCTCTTAATCTGAAGCAACGTATTATTTTCATGTTCCTAAGCATTTCCTTTACAGACTTTCGATCATGCATGCACCACACATACATTTGGATTTGATCCTTGACATCCCTGATGTCTGCCAATAGGCATTGCGTCCCATCCGTGGTCAGCGTTGGGTTGGCATTGTAGCAAGTAAACGCATCTCTATCGAAATCATTCGCAAAGACTATCTGCGTGTCTAATCTTGGAGCTGTGGCTACCAAAGTTAAAGCCTCCTGTAAATCCAAGATCAAGGCCTCCGCAACCAGAAAATAAAGATGCTATTCTTTTTGGCATTATGTGTTCCTGTTTCGTTATTACTATTCCATAAAAGTCGGTCTTGCCGATGCTTAATAAATGACCGCCCTTATAATTCCCTAAAACCTACCGCTTCCCCGTATTCTTCAGCCCGGCAATCCGCTTGACTTCGTTTATTTCAGCTATGAACTGTTCGGTGGTCGGAAGGTACAGCTGGTACTTGCTGGCAAGGATTGTCCTGTTGTCTTCCGGCAGGGTGAGCTTGACGGCGGTGTCGTTCTTGTCGGAACACAGGAGTATTCCGATGGTCGGGTTCTCGTCCTCGGACTTTTCGTAGCGATCGTAGTAGTTGACATAGAGCTGTAACTGCCCCAAATCCTGGTGGGTCAGCTTGTGGTTCTTGATTTCTATGATGACAAATGAGCGAAGCAGTCGATTGTAGAATACAAGATCCGCGAAATACTCATCGTCCTCAATGAGCAGCCGTTTCTGTCTGGCTACGAAAGAGAATCCCTTTCCCATTTCGAGGAGGAAGTCCGCAATATGTGAGATGATTGCGCTTTCAAAGTCTCTTTCATAATACTCCGGGCGTTTCTCAAGACCAAGGAATTCCAAAACCATAGGGTCTTTGATGATTTCTGTCGGTGATTCCGGTTGGCGCTCGTTGCGGGCTACAGCAAGGACCTTTCCCTTGTCGTTGCTCATCAGAAGACGCTCGTAAAGCATTGAGTTGATTTGGCGCTCAAGTTGACGTTTAGACCAGCATTCATTGACGGCTTCCAGCTGATAGTACTCTCGTTTGTCGGGGTCTGGGATTGAGATAAGCAGTTTATACTGAGACCAGTTCAATTGCGAACACAGTGTATTCGCAATTGGGTATATGCGGTAGAACTGCCTGCACATCTCCAATTGACGGACGGAGAATCCGCTGCCGTACTCCGGCTGTAGCTGCTTCGCAAGGTTCTTGATAAGATAAGTGCCGTAGCCGGCTCGCTCTTTCCCTTGCTGCTCTTTCTCGGCGATGCGCTGACCGATGGCCCAGTACATCCGCACGCGGCAAAAGTCCACGCTGCGGACGGCGTTGCCGCGCGCTCCATCTATGATAGCCTTGATCCCGCTGACAAATTCGTTCAGAGGAGATTCCAACTCAGTTCTTCTCGATCCCATCTCTTCGCAAAAACTACAATCTCACAAATTTAGTCATTTTTCTGATTCATTTGATTCCTACTATGTCGAAATGATCACGAAATGATCAGCGGGTTCACACCTACATAGTACCCTCAAAGGCGGAGCGGGGCAACACGTTCCCGGAGGTTATGGACATCTCGTTCAGAATTGCAAGGTAAAAGGCTTCCGATGTAGCCGGAGAAGGGTCCCCCGTGCAAATCTGTTCCGGGCTGAAGGATAGAGGATGCCTTGCAAGGTCTTCAGGGACGGATCCGTTAGGACTCGCGAGAACAGAATTGCAGCGGATTGCTGTTAGGGATGGATGTGGGTGCAAATCCGTGGAAGAATCATTACAAGAATCATTACAACATCCAGAAGGGGTTGTCGTTATCGGATTTTAGTTGTAACTTCGCAGAGTCAGTGATCGCTCTGACAACATCTGGCCTTGGTGAGAGATTCCATACCATGGCCTTAATGTTTTTCAGGTGATGCGGTTGCTGGATTTCAAGGATTTATATAATACAAAATACACTATGGCAGTTGATTACGAGAAGGCGGGCGTGAGCCTTGAGGCGGGCTACGACGTTGTGCGCAGGATCAAGAAACACGTGGCGTCGACCGACAGGCTCGGCGTGATGGGAAACATCGGGGCGTTCGGAGGAATGTTCGATCTTTCAAAACTGAACATCAAGGAACCGGTCCTGGTCAGCGGAACTGACGGAGTCGGCACTAAGCTCAAGCTGGCGTTCGCGATGGACAAGCACGACACCATCGGCATCGACGCCGTGGCGATGTGTGTGAACGACGTTCTGGCCCAGGGTGCGGAACCTCTTGTGTTCCTTGACTATGTGGCCCAGGGAAAGACCCGTCCGGAGGTCGTGGAGGCGATTGTCGCCGGAGTTGCTGATGGATGTCGTCAGGCCGGATGCGCCCTCGTGGGCGGAGAGACCGCCGAGATGCCTGGAATGTACGAGGACGGTGAATATGACATCGCGGGCTTCACCACAGGTGTCGTGGAGAAATCCAGACTCATCGACGGCACGAAGGTAAAGGCCGGGGATGTCCTTGTTGGAATCGCCTCCACGGGAGTCCACAGCAACGGCTTCAGCCTCGTGCGCAAGATCTTCTCCGACAATAATCTGGATCTCTTCAAGGTTTATCCTGAACTGGAGTCCGACCAGCCGCTCGGCCTTGTCGCCCTGACTCCGACCAGGATCTACGTGAAGCAGGTTCTGGACGTGATCCGCAACTGCGACGTGCACGGAGTCGCCCACATCACCGGCGGCGGCTTCGACGAGAACATCCCGAGAATCCTCCGCGAAGGCCAAGGAATCGAGGTGAATGAAGGTTCCTGGACGATCCTTCCGATCTTCCGCTTCCTGGAGAAGTACGGCAACATCCCCCACAGGGAGATGTTCAACATATTCAACATGGGTGTCGGAATGGTTCTGGCTTTGGATGAGTCCGAGGCTCAGAAGGCCATCGACATACTTGCCGGCTACGGGGACAAGGCGACCGTCATCGGCCGCGTGACCGACAAGCCGGGTGTGGATATTCATTTGCTTTAGTCAGTCGTGGCGGATTTTTTGTGATTTTCGCTGCAAGGAATTTGAAATAGCAGGATTTGGTTGAAATGATTAAAGCTTCAGAATTATGAAAAAATCATTTGCTAAACTGACCGCGGCCATCGGCCCGGCACTGCTCTCGATGCTTGGATTCTCCGGCTGTGAAGACAACATCTGGAGTAATCGTTGTGAGTACGGTGTGCCATCCTGTGATTTCAAGGTCGATCTGACGGTTTTGGACGAAAGCGGAAAGGGAATCAAAGGCATCCGCGTCGTTCCTTCAAAACAATTGACTTACGACAAAGACACTCTCTTCACCGACGAGAACGGAAAGGCTGTAGGTGCTTATGATGGGGTTTGGCCGATGAGTGAGGTCAAGTTCTATTTCGATGACGTTGACGGAGATGCCAACGGCTCTTTCAAGCGGGACAGTCTGACAGTCACGGCTGAGAAACTGAAAGGCGGCAGCGGCAACTGGTACGAGGGCGAGTTTGCTCTTAAAGGCACAAAGACTTTGAAGAAGAGCGAGTAACGGATGGACGGACTTTCGCTCAGAAGAAGAATCGCGCTTGACATCGCAAGGTCGATGCGCAAGTCTCAGGAGGAGGAACATCCTCTGAGGCAGCTCTTCTGGGAATGTACACTCCGATGCAACCTCCGTTGCCAGCATTGCGGAAGCGACTGCAAGCAGGTCGCCGCCACTCCGGACATGCCGAAGGAGGACTTCTTCAAGGTGCTGGACTCCATCGCCGCCAAGACGGATCCCCACAAGGTTTTCGTCATCATCTCCGGCGGAGAGCCGACGATGCGCGCGGACTTGGAGGAATGCGGCAAAGGAATATATTCCCGTGGATTTCCGTGGGGAATGGTTACGAACGGCTTCGGGATGACGGCGGAAAGATTCTCTCGTCTCCTCGGAGCCGGTCTTCATTCTATGACTGTCAGCCTGGACGGCTTGGAGGAGAACCACGATTGGCTTCGTGGGCGTGAGGGCAGTTTCACGCGTGCCGCTGAGACGATCAGGATGGCTGTCCGGTCAGGAATAGCCTTTGATGTCGTGACGTGTGTAAATCGTAGGAACTATCCGCAACTTCCTCAGCTAAAAGAATTTTTGATTGGGCTCGGACTGAAGGAATGGAGGCTTTTCTCCATATTCCCGCAAGGCCGCGCCGCTTTGAATCCGGATCTTCAGCTTCCGCCGGAGATGTTCCGTGGGATGCTGGATTTCATCAGGGAGACCAGAAAGGAGGGGAGGATCAAGGCCAGTTATGGTTGCGAAGGCTTCCTCGGCCCTTATGAGGGTGATGTGAGGGATCATTTCTATTCCTGCCAGGCCGGTGTTACTGTCGGTTCCGTGCTGGTTGACGGTTCGATCTCCGCCTGCACGAGCATCCGTTCGGACTATCACCAGGGCAACATCTACGAGGATGATTTTATGGATGTCTGGGAGCATCGCTTCCAACCTTACCGTGACCGGAGCTGGATGCGGAAAGACGACTGCGCCGACTGCAAGTACTGGAAATGGTGCGAGGGCAACGGAATGCACCTCCGTGACTCGCATGGCAAGCTGATGCTCTGTCATCTGAAAAGAATATTGGACAAATAATTTATTAACGTATATTATGCGAGCTTTAATCAGTGTTAGTGACAAGACGGGTGTCGTTGATTTCGCCCGGGAACTCGTGTCGCTCGGATGGGAAATCCTTTCCACCAGCGGCACAATGAGGATGTTGAGGGAGGCAGGTCTGCCTGTGACCAGCGTAAGTGATGTCACGGGATTCCCCGAGATCTGCGACGGCCGTGTGAAGACCCTTCATCCTAAGATCCACGGAGCCCTTCTCGCCCGCAGGGATATTCCTGATCATCTGAAACAATTAGAGGACAACGGAATCGAGAAGATCGACCTCGTCTGCGTCAACCTTTATCCGTTCCGTGAGACGATCGCCAAACCGGATGTCACGATGGAGGATGCCGTGGAGCACATCGACATCGGAGGCCCGTCAATGCTTCGCAGCGCCGCCAAGAACTGGGCCTCGGTCACAGTGGTAGTCAATCCTGAGGACTACGCCACTGTCATCTCCGAGATCAAGGCCACCGGTGACACGACCACGGAGACCCGTCTCAAACTCTCGGCCAAGGCCTACACCCACACCGCTGAATATGATAGCGCGATCGCGACCTATATGCGCGCCCAGGCCGGTCTCCCAGAGAAGCTGTTCCTTGAATATGACATCTGCCAGAATCTCCGCTACGGTGAGAACCCTCACCAGCAGGCCAAGTTCTACAAGACCCTGAAGCCGGTTCCATATTCATTGGCCACCGCCGAGCAGTTGAACGGCAAGGAGTTGTCTTACAATAACATCCAGGATGCCAACGCCGCCCTGAACATCGTCCGTGAGTTCGACGAGCCTTTCGCTGTTGGCCTCAAGCACATGAATCCGTGCGGAGCCGGTCTCGGCGCTGACGTTGTCGAGGCTTGGAAGAAGGTTTATGAAGGTGACAAGACCTCCATCTTCGGAGGTATCGTGGCGTTCAACCGTGAGGTCAACCTTGAGGTTGCGCAGCTGCTCAAGCCGATCTTCCTTGAAATCGTGATGGCTCCGTCATTCGCACCTGATGCCCTTGAGCTTCTCCGCGCCAAAAAGAACCTGCGTGTCCTTAAAGTGAATATGGAAGGCTCTGTCAAGGAGCAGATGCAGTGTGTCAGCGTCAACGGCGGGCTTCTGGTTCAGAATCAAGATCTTACAATCGTACCGGTGACCGCTTCGCAGACTGTGACCGAGGCTGTGCCGACCGAAGGGCAGATTGTCGATCTGAATTTTACCTGGAGGATTGTCAAGCATGTCAAGTCCAACGCCATCACCGTCGGCAAGGCCGGGATGATATATGGCGTGGGCGCCGGCCAGATGAACCGTGTGGGCTCCGCCGAGCTTGCCCTGAAGCAGGCAGCCGCCACTTTGGCCGAGGAGGAAACCGCCAGGACAGGCGTTGCCGTTGACCCTAAGGAGGCCGCTCGCAAGGCCGGTCTCGTTCTGGCTTCCGATGCGTTCTTCCCGTTCGATGACTGCGTGACCCTGGCCGCCGAGTACGGCGTGAAAGCCATCGTGCAGCCTGGCGGATCCGTCCGCGACGAGGATTCCATCAAGAAATGCGACGAGCTTGGCATCGCCATGGTCTTCACTGGAGAACGTCATTTCAAACATTAATATCATCTTCGTGGCAGATAACTGTTTGACAATCAAGCAAAATGCCATACTCGTGGTTCCGAAAACAGAACCAGGAAGATGACGATTTCGTTGAAAGTCAGCATGTTATCTGCCAAACCTACCATTAATCTCTATGCGAGTATTTCATTTCGAATCAACGAACAAGAGTGACGGCAAAACGATAATGCTGGACTCTTTCCTGACCAAGAACGTGCTGGTTGTCGGTAGCGGTGGCCGCGAGCACGCCATTGTGGACGCTTTGAGCCGCTCCAGACGTGTCGGCAAGATATTCTGCGCTCCTGGAAACGCCGGGATCGCCGCCCAGGCCGAGTGCGTTCCTCTCAAGGAGACACAGATCCCTGAACTTGTGGACTTCGCGAAGGAACACGGTGTTGACCTGACGGTTGTGGGGCCGGAAGTCCCTCTCTCCGCCGGAATCGCCGATGCCTTCGAAAAGGCTGGATTGAGGATATTCGGACCTTCCGCCGCAGCCGCCCGCATCGAGTCCAGCAAGGATTTCGCGAAACGGCTGATGGAGAAGTACGACATTCCGACCGCCGCCTTCAAGACCTTCGACAACTACGATGATGCCATTGAATATGTCAGCAGACACACCTTCCCGATTGTCCTGAAATATGACGGGCTGGCCGCCGGCAAGGGAGTCGTCATCCCGGAGACCTTCTCCGACGCCAAGGTGGCTCTGAAGGACATGCTCCTTGACGACAAATTCGGCAAGGGCAAGGTCGTGGTCGAGGAATATCTCACCGGCCCCGAGTTCTCGTTTATGTGCTTTGTGAACGGTAAGGAGGTCTTCCCTCTGGCCATCGCCCAGGATCACAAGAGAGCGTTCGAGGGAGACAAAGGCCCTAACACCGGAGGTATGGGAGCATATTCACCGGTTCCGGTCATCACCGCCGAGGATGAGGAATATGCCCTTGAGAACATTATGAAGAAGACTGCCGCCGCTATGGTCGCCGAAGGCTGCTCGTTCAAAGGGCTGCTTTACGGTGGCCTGATGAAGACTCCGTCCGGCATCAAGGTCATCGAGTTCAACTCCCGTTTCGGAGATCCTGAGACTGAGGTGGTTCTGCCTCGTCTGGAGTCAGACATCTACGACATATTCTCAGCCATCGCTGATGGTGGAATGTCGGTGAACGCTCCGGAGGGGACTGATTCCGTGGAGGGCGCAAGGCTTTCATCCGCCGAGCTTATGCCGGAGATCAAGTGGTCTTCCGAGCAGACTCTCGGCTTTGTGATGGCTTCGAAAGGCTATCCGGGCTCTTACGAGAAAGGCTTTGCGATCTCCGGTTTGGATGAGGCTTTGGCTGATCCGTCGGTCAGGATCTATCAGATGGGAACCAGGGAGGTCACAGATCCGGAATCCGGTGCCAAGTCTCTGGTGACTTCCGGTGGCCGTGTCCTGATGGTGGTCGCCTCCGGTGAAACCCTCCGCCAGGCCCGTGACAAAGCCCTCGCCGCCGTCCGTAAGATTCACTGCGACAACCTCTTCTACCGTTCCGACATCGGGCATCTTGTCCTGTAGTTATAAATCTCACCTCTTCACCGCTTGCGGTGAAAGGGTGAAAGTAAGTCCCTCCCCCGAGGGGAGGGATTTAGAGAGAGGGTAACGTGAATAGATTGTCGTGGTAGGCACTTTGAACATGAGATAAGTTTTTTCAATTAGTAATAACCTTTTAGCGAGGTACAAATGTTATGACAATATCTGGAAAAGATTTAGCGGCCAGGTTAAAGGCCCGAATGGCCGAGCAGGTGGCCACATTCCCTGCAAAATATGGCCGAGTCCCTCATTTGGTCGTGATCCTGGTGGGAGACGACCCCGGCAGCCAGACCTACGTCAGGAACAAGGCCAAGGCCTGTGACGTGGTAGGAATCAGGAACACCACAGTCAGGATGCCTGCCGACACCCCTGAGCAGGTACTCCTCGACAAGATCGCCGAGCTCAACGCTGACGACACCGTTGACGGCATCCTTGTCCAGCTTCCTCTCCCGAAGCAGATCAGCGAACCGAAAGTGATCGAGGCCATAGCCCAGTCCAAAGACGTTGACGGCTTTCACCCGCTCAACACCGCTGCCCTTTGGCAGAAGAGACCGAACTCCTCCTGCGTTGTCCCTTGCACCCCTATGGGAATCATAAGGCTTCTTGAGGATGCCAATTATGAGATTGCCGGAAAGAATGCTGTCGTGATCGGCCGCAGCCAGATCGTCGGCCTCCCGATCACCAAACTTCTCCTTGACAGGAACGCTACGGTAACAGTCTGTCATTCAAAGACGAAGAACCTTTCTGAAATCACACGTCAGGCAGACATCCTTGTTGTGGCCATAGGCCGTGCCAAGTTCGTGACCGGTGATATGGTCAAGGACGGTGCCGCCGTGATCGATGTTGGAATGGACCTTGACGAGAACGGCAAGCTTTGCGGTGATGTGGACTTCGCCTCCGTCGAGCCGAAAGCTTCTGTCATCACCCCTGTTCCTGGCGGTGTCGGTCCGATGACTATCTGCTGCCTAATGGAGAACACCATCCAGTGCTTCCTCAACAAGGTCGCTGTGCGCTGATATTCATGCCTGAACATTAATGTCAAAGAAACCAAGACAGGTTCAAGGTCTCCAGTCCTTCTATAACACTAGCGAACCAAGGCTGACAACAGTAGGCTTGGCTCGCTTTGTGTATAATAGAATACGTATTCAAGACCCTTGGTCGGGCTCCAGTGAAATTGGAGGTTACTAATATGTTCTTGTTGATGTGATCAGGGTAAAAGTTCTCAGTGTTATAAAAATTGCCTATCTTTGCCGCCACAGACATTAATTATGCGCAAGAACACTATTCAATCCATATCGGAACAGACCGGTTACTCTGTCTCCACAGTCTCGAGAGTGCTCTCAGGCAAGGCACAAAGGTCCAGAATCAGTCAGAAGGCTATTGAAATCATCAAGGCTGAGGCGAAACGTGTCAATTACACTCCGAATCTTTTGGCTCAAGGACTTAGGACCAGCAGAACCTACACGATAGGACTGACGGTGCCTGGCATTGACAACCCGTTCTTCGCCACGTTGGCGAGCACTGTGATCGAGAATCTTAAACTCGCCGGCTACCACACACTTCTGGCCGACTCGTTGGAAAATGAGAAGGATTTCGAGAGTTCCCTTATGATGTTCCGCTCAAGAAGCGTGGACGGCATAATCGCTGTTCCTGTCGGCAACACGACCGAATTGATGGACGAGATCACCGGCAGCATCCCTACTGTCCTGATAGACCGTTACTTCGAGGGAACCTCCCTACCATACATCTGTACCGACAACTACGCCGGTGGCTATATGGCGACTGAATATCTCATCAACCGCGGCTGCCGCAACATCCTGTCAATCCAGGGCGTGGAGGGCTCGACCCCTTCAATGGAGCGTGTCAGAGGCTTCAAGGACGCCATCAGCGCCCACAGCGAAAAGCAAATTGAATATGCAATTGTGGGTGACGCTTTCTCTGTCGAGAATGGTTACGATCAGGTCAAGAGAATATTCAGTGATGGGGTAAGGTATGACGCTGTGTTTGCATATTCATCAACCATCCTGCTTGGTGCCATCCGCGCTTTCCGCGAGCTTGGCGTAAGGATTCCGGAGCAGGTGGGCATCATTTCTTTCGACAACAACGGTTTCCTGGACTTTTTGGATCCCGCCATCACCCGCATCGAGCAACCCCTCTCGGAGATCGGCCGCCTGGCCTCCCAGGTCCTGATCGACATCATTGAGAACAAGCATCAGGATCTCCCTCCTGTCCAGCGCCTGATCGCCCCGACCCTAATCGTGCGTGACAGCTGCTGACGACGGTCGTGGCAGGCCTACCCATCGGAAGGAAGTTCATTCAGGCTGTCAGCGTAGTCCGCGGCAGCTGCTGACGACGGTCGTGGCAGACCTATCCATCGGAAGGAAGTTCATTCAGGCTGTCAGCGGAGTCCGCGACAGCTGCTGATGACTGGAGTGGTTGGCCTACCGCAAATAAATTTCTCCCAGGCGTAATTTTGGTAACGTGCAAAATTCGTCTGGGAGAAATTTTTTGCGGCCATAGGCGTTTGTGACCTAAGTTATGTGATTGCAGGCAGCAACTGAAAAAAGCCGGCTGTGGAGCGCTTCCACAGCCGGCCTTTCATATTCATTGAAGAACTTGTTAGAGTTCGTTCATTTCCTGCTCGTACTCGTCCTTGCGGCCGACGATGATGTCCTGGAACTCCTTCTGGCCAGTACCGGCCGGAATGAGATGACCGCAGATGACGTTCTCCTTCAGACCTTCGAGATGATCGACACGAGCCCTGATGGCAGCCTCGCTGAGCACCTTGGTCGTCTCCTGGAAGGAAGCCGCCGAGATGAAGCTGTTGGTCCTGAGGGCCGCTCTGGTGATACCCTGAAGCACAAGCTTGGCTGTGGCAGGATTCGCCTCGCGGACAGCCATCATCTTTCTGCCCTGCCTTTCGAGCGAGGAGTTCTCGTTCCTCATGTCGCGGGCGTCAATGATGTCACCGACCATGTACCTTTGTGAATCTCCGGCGTCAAGAACATAATACTTTCCGAATATGTTGTCGTTGGCGTCCATGAAATCCCATTTCTCAACCAGCTCTTCCTGCAGGAACTCAGTGTCGCCAGGATTGGTGATCTGAACCTTGCGCATCATCTGGCGGACGATGATCTCAAAGTGCTTGTCGTTGATCTTCACACCCTGCAGACGGTAAACCGCCTGAACCTCGTTGACGATGTAGTCCTGAGCCTTGACAGGTCCGAGGATGTTGAGGATGTCGGTAGGGGAGATGCCACCGTCAGAAAGCCTTGTTCCGGCCTTTACGTAGTCGTTCTCCTGAACCAGGATCTGCTTGGTAAGCGGAACGAGGTAGTGCTTCTCCACACCTGACTTGTTCTTGACGATGATCTCGCGGTTTCCTCTCTTGACCTTACCCATGAGAACCTCTCCATTGATCTCCGCAAGGATAGCAGGTGATGATGGAGTTCTGGCCTCGAACAGTTCGGTGACTCTTGGAAGACCTCCGGTGATGTCGCTTGACTTACCGATGGCGCGAGGAATCTTGATGATCACGTCACCGACATTGACCTTGTCTCCGTTGTTGGCGATAAGGTGGGCGCCGACAGGAAGGTTGTACTGCCTGATCTGGTTGCCTTCGTCGTCGAGGATGAGGATTGAAGGGTTCTTTGTCTTGTCCCTGGACTCAATGATGACCTTGTCCTTGTTGACGGCGAATTCATCGGCTGCCTCCTCACGGAATGTGACACCTTCGATCAGGTTGTCGAACTGAACCTTACCGGCGGTCTCCACAATCGTGATGGCGTTGTAAGGATCCCACTCGCAGAGCAGGTCGCCGTTCTTGATTGTGTCTCCGTCCTTGAAGTACAGTTTTGAACCGTATGGAACGTCATAGTGTGAGTAGGTGATGCCTGTGTTCTCGTCGATGATGCTGACCTCGGTCATACGGCTGACGACAATCTCCTGTACAGAACCGTCTTCACCGACTTTCTGGATGGTCCTAAGTTCCTCGAAGACAAGTTTTCCATCGTATTTGGCGACGATTGAGGAGTCGGCCGCGGTGCTGGATGCCGTACCACCGACGTGGAAGGTACGCAGGGTAAGCTGTGTACCAGGCTCACCGATGGACTGGGCGGCGATGACACCGACAACCTCACCTTTCTCAACCATCCGGCTGGTCGCAAGGTTACGTCCGTAGCACTTCGCGCAGACACCCTTGCGGGACTCGCACGTGAGCACCGAACGGATCTCGACCTGCTCGATCGGCAGATGGTCGATCAGATTGGCTGTCGCCTCGCGGATCTCCTCGCCGGCCTTGATGATAAGCTCACCGGTGAGAGGATTGAATATGTCGTGGACGGAAGTACGTCCGAGGATTCTTTCTCCGAGTGACTCGATGATCTCGTCCTTGTTCTTGATGGCGGTGGCGATAAGGCCTCTGAGCGTGCCGCAGTCTTCCTCAGTGATGATGACATCGTGGGAGACATCGACAAGACGACGGGTAAGATAACCGGCGTCAGCGGTCTTGAGGGCGGTGTCGGCCAGACCCTTACGGGCTCCGTGGGTGGAGATGAAGTACTCGAGCACCGTCATGCCCTCCTTCAGGTTGGAGATGATAGGGTTCTCGATGATCTCCGCTCCGGCCGCTCCTGACTTCTGAGGCTTGGCCATAAGTCCACGCATACCGCAAAGCTGCTTGATCTGCTGGGTTGAACCACGGGCTCCGGA
>SAMEA3663158__coassemble_61_pt1 | contig 22469 bp, 9 predicted proteins | sample SAMEA3663158__metabat2_high_PE_011 | metagenome-assembled genome bin SAMEA3663158 (sample SAMEA3663158) | pig gut metagenome | biome: pig gut; feature: pig-associated habitat; material: faeces | place: Denmark | collected 2012 | reverse complement strand
GCCTCCACCACCTCAATTCGATAGTTGGCGTTTCCTCCGTCCGTCACAAGGGACGCTTGTTCAAACCCAAGTTACTCCAAATCAGCGGAATATCGTGAATAGGTGTAGAAATAACTCTTTTCCAACGAATGCAGGAAAGTAAGTTGCTGCTGGGCCTCCGTCGCCTTCGCCATTGAGATCAATGGCATCAAGTTCGGCATCGCCACCAGCACCAGAATCCCGATGATCACAAGGACAACCAGCAACTCGGTCAACGAGAACGCTCTCAAAGTCCTATCACTAAAAGCGTTACGATTCAAGGCGTTCATAATTCACTCGTTTTTACCATAAAAACATTCTAATGAGATTTGACTTTTTCATATGGCGGAAACATATGAATGTTCCTCATTGCCGTTGTTGGAGGGTAATAAAGTGTATCTTTTAATAATTTCAAATCATCTAATCTTAAATCATAACGAACTAAATAACCATTATGTTCACTAAGATATTTCCAACCTAGATTATCCACATCTTCTTGCTTAAACAAATAAACAGATAACACACCGGAATGTGTAACAGACAAAATGGATTCCCAATTTCCTTTTCGACCAAAAATCCAACCTGATTCAAGAATGCTATTTGCAATACAGAATGGATTGGGATCAGCATGAAGCAATGTGTCTGGATAACTAAACCCAGAATTAATCTCATCCGCCACAAAACAAGTCAATTCATAACCAGACTTGTTATTCAAAAACAGACCTCTTTCTCCAGGTTCATAACATGACGAACCTAATAACACTATACAAATAAAGATCGCAACTTTTCTTTTCATTCTTCTCGAAGATTTAATAATGGGTTGGATAATACGCCTCATAATCGGCAGACCGATATTTGGTCTTCCACGATACGCCATAATATCTACCGAAGTATCTCTTCGCTTTCCTATTTGCTCGCATCTCATATGACGTGTAATCGTGTGTATCTGCAAATTTTCCTGAAATAGGAGAAGCGTTCGCAGCACTAATTATACTTGGAATTCCAATTGCAAATAAATACGACAATCCCCAAAGCCTTCCATCTATAGTATGACCATATTCATGCATATATAAGGGATCTTGAATGGCATAATTATAAAATTCACTTGAATTGATTGTACCCGTGATATCTATATTGCAATAATTCCCCAATGTAATACCTTGCCTTTTCCCCGAATTTTCATTTGTTGCGAAAGTCGCTCCTCCCAGATAATCCACCCTGTCTATTGATGAACCAAATGCATTTCGGAATTGAGTGTAATCGTAGCCTAATCCAGTCTGTAGAGCTTCCCAAGTATGGCGTGAAACACCTTGCCAGATACTTTTAAAGAATGACGCGTTTTCATCCAAATAGAAATTACCTAACAGTACTCTCATGGAATTTTTTAAACCTTTCCCACCTTTATTAATTGCTCCACCTACAGCACCTGTAATAGTAGAAGCCACATGCACTCCTTCCACACAAATGGCTCCATATTTCGCTATTTTTCCAACCGTTCCTAGAAAGCCTGCCATCTTCGACATACCCACAATTCCACACCATCCTGTATATGCAGCCGCTCCGACCAAAAAACCTGCAACTGCTCCCGAAAAGAAATATTTTACACCATCGTAAAAACTAATATCATCACGTATCATATGTGCACCGACATTTCCTAAGCCAAACACGGCTGCAGTAATTGCGGCTACAGTTAACATAGTAGTCAAAGCAAATTCACCAGTGTCATCGGTAAATTTCAAAGGATTATTCAGCGCATATGAATAACGATTGAAGTTCTGAGTGAAATCTGGTGCCTGGACGTAAGGATCAGGGCTGAGGAAACGACCAAGGAGTGGGTCGTAGAGACGGGCGTTCATGTTGATCAGGCCGAACCATGTCAAATGCTCGTGACCTGTAAAGCCACGGCCAAGGAACAGTTCTGGTTCCTCTCCGGCCGCATAGACCTCAAGAGTTTCCGGATCACGAAGCCTACCCCACGGGTCATAGCTATACTCAGCCACAAGTGTCCCGTCCAATGACGCAATATGGGTTATGCTGCCGAGGTAGTCCCGACAAATGTTGTAAGCAGTCCACTCTCCACCATTCTCACGCTGCAAGACCATCGGGGCAGAATAAGCGTCACCACCAAGGTATAAACGCTCTTTCGTACCGCCAGAAGTCTGATCGAACTCGTAACGATCGCCGACATAATACCGCGTCAGCAATTGCGTGGAACCATCCGCAACATACATCTTCACACGGTTACCGTCTCCGTCATAAGTGAAGGCCGCACTCCTTCCGCCTTCTGTCAAGATAGACGGACGACTGTAACATGTGTAAGACACATTCTGGACACGTGATGGAACAACATTATCAGACTCCGGATAAAGTGAGGTTATCTGGTATGGTCTCGATGTCGTTCCGTACTCCATCATCCCGACACCGTCCATCGAAGTGATGTTGCCGTTGTCCGCATAAGCTATCACCCTGTTCCCGATTGATGTCAGGCGGTTCAGACCGTCGTAGCCAAAAGTCTCAACCTTATTGTTCAGACCGTCAGTACGGCTCAGCAGATTACCGGTCAACGGGTCAAACTGATAGGTGAAATCCTGCAAGTTCCCATCATTAATTTTCCTGTAAGCCGGAAGGCCAAAGGCCGTGAATCCATACTCCCTTCCAATCACACCAGTAATAATTCCTGTAGCCAAGCCAAGATCGTTTTCAGACACGAGACAGCGCACTATGGTTTCATCAGGAAGCGTGATATTTGTGTTATAACCATTGTCATACGTATAGTTTTCGGTCGTGATCACTCCACTCTGCGACTCATACTGCACACTCAACAGCACACCTTGGTCACCATAGCAATAATTCTTCCTGAGCCACTTTCCGTCAGGAACTGTCTCACGAGATGACAACACACGATCAAATGCGTCATAGGTATATTCCACGCCTGTGCCATTGGTCGATTGCTCGGAACTCAAGCGTCCATAAGTATCGTAAGCGTAAGTAGTGTTATACTCGCCAGGCCGCTCGACGGATGTGGTTCTACCATACTTGTCTTTGTAGGTGATAATCGAGCCGTTTGGATTCGTATGGGTCTGTACAGAAGATCCATCACTATTCCACACACAAGAATCGATCTGGATTCCAGCACTCGGATCCTCTATCTTGATGCGACGGCCATAACCATCGTAAGAAAAAGATGTCACAACATTACCGGGAGCCGTGACCGACGACGGCTGACCATCATTGCGCAATGTGTAGGTTATGGTTCCGCCAGCGTCAGAGACACTGATCACATTACCACTCGCATCTGTGGTTCGTGTAGAGGCTATCCCATCTTTTACGGTGGTCACGCTCACACCATCATATGCCCAGGAAGAGTTTTTCCCGGAAGCCTCGACCAAACTGAGCGGACGACCATATTCATCATAAGAATATGTGTTCCAATAAGCAGCCTGGACATCACGGAATGGAAGCGAGATCCGGCTCACTCGCCCATTGGAATCATACTCTTTGTCCACGTACTGCCATTGACCGTCAAAGCGTTTGATTCCGCCACGCAGATCCCTGCCAAGAGCATCGTAATACGTGACACGATCTGGCCTATTTGTCTCTGTCTTAGTAACAGAATACAAGCCGTGGCCTCCCCAAGCAACATCTATTTGCGCCTCCGCGCCATCCGGGGTCGTTGTTTTGACCAAATTCCCGAGGCCATCATATGTGAACGATGTGACCCGACCGCGATAGTCTGTCTCCGTTTCCGGATTACCGAATTTATCATACTCGCCATAAGTGGTGGTATGACCCAAGGCATCTGTCTTTGACAGAATATAACGCCCGTCCTCGTCATAGACATAGGTGTCTCCCAAGAATTCCTCCGCACCATAAGGAGCGGTTTTCTCAGAAATCACATTACCATAGTCATCGTACTGCCAACGGACCTCGGACACAAGGTTTGTGGCATCTAAAATATTCATCGATGGCGGGCTTATGGAATCTATCGGCAGAATCCTATCAACCACACCTGAAACAGCCATTCCTCCCTTCTGTGTTCTTGGCGAACCATAAATCCCTACGTATTTTTTGTTTGTCAACGGCCTGAAATGATCATCATAAGTCGTAACAGAGCGTTCTTTCCAAGCCATCTCGACTTTACCATTATCTTTCTTGACAACGCTTTCTTCCTTAAGTATTCCAAGCATATACTTAGATGACGCGACATTATGTTGATAAGTGCGAGAGAGCTTCTCTGTCTGCTCTGCTCCTGACCCGACCCTGCGACTTGTCAGGACAGATATAGGATAATCATAGTTGTCATATGAATAACTGACCGTTGTCTCAATTCCAGTCAAGACATCGGTCGAAACGCTCTTTGTCAAACGTGGATTCAGTTTACCATAGGTTGTGCTATTGTTATCGTAAGTATTTATTGTTGTTGAATATGGAGCATTCCACACAGACCTGTGGCGTGCCTCGGCCTTTGTGGCCACACCACGTTTTTCCGGGTCAAGCACCTGATCAACAATATCAACAACACTACCTGTATCGTCATAGGATCTTATCTTGGAGAATCCGCAGAAGCCAAGCCCTTTATTATGAACCACTCCATTATAATAACTGTAGTATTTGCTAAGATAGCGGGTTGATGGATTGTCGTCAGACTGACACGCTTCCTCACGGGAAAGAACATAAATAGGCAACGTCCGTTGCGCATAGCCGTCCGAATTAGAAACCGAGACAGAATTATCCGTCCAATACAGACTCTTCTCCGGAAGATAGGTGTATGTGTTATAGAGTGTCTTGCCAAAACTGTCTATGGACTTTGCCAGATGACGCTCCTTTGGCGAAAGTGACGTATATGAATATTCATACGCATAAAACCCGTCCACCTTGATGAAACTGCTCATTCCCGTATAATCCACGACATTAGCAGGTATGATGCCTTTGGTGTTTTCTATTGATGCCGGAGACCTCTGACAACTTCCAAATGTACTCTCGTGCAAGTTCATATAGGTATCTATCGTTGTCCCGCTGATCTTGACAAGATCCGCCCAACCGTCTTGATTGACATCGATAAACATAAGAACATCATCAGCAGCCCTGGATGCAATGCTCAATAAAGAGATCTTGAATTCCGTACCTGTAAAAGAATGACAATACCACATATTGTTTTCACCAGCAAAAGGCGCCCATAAAATATCAATATAGCCATCACCATTGATGTCAGTAATATAATGTGGGCAAACTGTGGATGACAGGACGGTTGAATTGACCTCACTATATGTATTTTCCTTACCGAAATAATTTGTTGCCTGAAGACGATAGACATCCAGACCAGAATCAGTCGCATAGCACAATTCCGTTCTCGTGTCGTTGTCAATGTCGCAGGTGATAAGGCATCCCGCCTTGTCTATCGGGAAAGCGAACAACTCCTCTTCGGACAGCTTACGTTTTCCGGAGATGTCAATCAATGCCGCATAAGACACCTGATCGTAGGTTATCGTATTATTGTAGTTCTTATCATACGCAATAGTGAGCAGCTGAGCTTTTCCATTGCCTGAAAAATCCCCCCAATAATAAGACCTTCGCGCCGGACTTGTAAAATGCTTATTTGAATGCACCCCGTTGACCAACACGGTGAACGAATAGTCCACGACCGGGATTCCGGTACTATTGCATCTATAGACTGTTATCAACAGTCTTGTGCTTGTGTCGACAATGCCATCGAAATTGACCTTGACTATCTCATCAATTCCATCACCATTCACATCAACGGCCTCAATCGTCTGAAATCCTTCGCCTGTGACTATGCTGTCATCAACATCATTAATGTCAGAGAGGCTCGGAGCAAACAGGATCTTCTGATCCTTGGGATACAGACTGCCGAACTCATAATAGTTATGTCCGAACAAAGGCTTACGATGATCCGTGACTTCGTATTCGGGGAAACTCGGATAAATCAACAGACCGTCATTGAAACTGTTCGCGACAAACTTTCCTCTCCTGTAGTAAAGATCCACATCCTCTTGCGTGAATGCGCTTGACAGGAACAGAGGGTCGTCCTTTTTGTACAGATAATCGCCTCCTTCTGAATCAACTTCCTCATCACCATAAGTGAACTCCAAAGGACGCAAGGAATCTGTCCCGGATGTATATTCAACTTTTGTGAGCAGGAACACATTATCCTTCTCCTCGTAGGAAAGAGAATAATTCCCAACCTGGTCACTTCCGTTTTTGGAAATGACCTTGGTTAGTCGATAAGGCCTACGCACCAATTTTCCCGCATAATACGAATCAAAACTGTTCCCGAAATCATAACTAAATGAGATTTCGCCTCCATAGCGTCCAGAATCATCGAAGCCATAGCGTATAGAAGTGATTCTATGATTGCCATTAACCAAGTCCAAATAATAGTCATATTCGATCTTGTTCCCTTCAAGATCACGGGACTCGACTGCAGGATATGATGGCAAGTTGAAAGCGTTGTCGGATTCCGCTCCATACACAACCGTAAGACCATTAGGGTACAACGCCGTAAACCTCACCACATACCCTTGCGAATTCTTCTCCGGAGCCACCAGAATATGCCCTGATACAGTCTCCAATGGGTAAGCGGAGGAGGTGGCGGAATTGGAGTTCCGGACAAGCGGTACTCCATCAAGAGCAAACACCGCATCTTTATCCTCCACACTTGCCCCTTTCGCCACACCATGATAATAAACATTCTTATTGATCAAGCAGATGGTTGACAATCCTTGAATATCCCATCCGTAACCGACCCAACCTTCGCCAGCCTGGCTGTTGTACCCAAGGGCTATTGACGGAGTCAATTTGAATCCGGCTGCTGTCACAATAGGAATCTGGTAAGTTCTCGCTCCTGTTGGCGAGACACCAGCCTCCATCGGAATCTCTCCGACAGCATAATCAGAAAAATCCGCCTGAACCGATGCTCGCCTCGGGGACTTTCTCACCGAGACAATAGCCTCTTGGGAAGCCCGGAACGTGTCGAAATGCTGATTTTTCTCCTCTTCAGAAAAGACAAGAGACCGTCTCTGTGCCGGGTCTGGGTGATGCAGTGTCCCGAAATCAAACGGCTTGACACTGTACTTGACGACAACGTCACCGTTGTCCAGTTCAACCACAGTACTGTCAATCCGAGTTTTAACGGACTGTTCCGCTCCGGCCGCCTCAACTGAGCCCCAAAGGAACAGAACTGAACAAGTCCCGATTATCGCATTATAAAAGCGCCTCATTTCCTATCCAATCACGTTTGTAGAAATCAATCCAAGAAAGACTCCTCCTGCCATATTTCCCTATGCCGTGAGCATATTCATTCATTGGACGCTTGTTCTCAATAAAATCAAAGTGCCACATAAGTGACGTATTTTCCGCTTTTTCCTCAACCTCACCGGATGCAAGAGAAGCGATACTACCGAGATCTTTGAAGACTGGCAAAGAGCATTTTAACTGTTCATCAGCATCTATGGACATATCCGACGACACCGATGCGACATTCGTCGTTTCCACAGTAGTTCTTGAGGTTCGGTTCCCTGCCGAATCGTAAGAATACACTATTGCTGTCTGACCATTAACTGACAGACACATAAAGGATAGCAACAAAAAGGCTACAACTATAATTCTTCTACACATAAAACACGTATCTAAAATTTATTTCCACAGTCTTAATTCAATGGGACGACATTAATTATTGGCACCAAATCACCAGAAATGGAATCTATTACCGAAAAGGTTGGTTCGGATGATTCCGAGGAGGTCTCAACATTGATGATATACGATTGGCCTTGCTCTGCATAAAATGTGATCGCGTAATGAAGATGTGGACTATTGGCAGCCGCTGCCGCACCCGCAATCGCTCCGCCTATCGCACCGAACATCGCACCTGCAACCACAAGGCCGGAGGAATTGTCCTTCCACTGCTGGTGATGCTCCACCTCAATCGTCCTGCGTCCCGGGAGCACCTTGCACTTCGACGGGAACCCCTTGAAGTTGTTTCCCACCACCCTGTCATCAACCTTGCAGAGGTACGCTATCTCCCAACTATTCTTCTTGCCGACCGTCACGTTGTGTTTCTGCGAACTGACCACTGCCACGGTCATCTCTGCCCGACCATAGTAACCTTTTGTGCTTGCGCACGAGCTAATCAGCACAGTCAATAATGACAATACAATAATTCTTATATCCATTTTCACCATATTAATACACCTATTTCTCGACATAATAACTCTTTCTACTGTGCTATTTTTTACTCTTAATATAGTTTGCGCTGTTATACTTCCAGTTCAAGTCAAATTGTTCTCCTTCTCTATAAGAAAAAGGTATCGGAATACTCCAGTGGTATTTAATTTCCACTGGGATAGGCGAATAATAAATCTGTACTACTATTACAGTCTCTGATTCGGTCACATAGAATAGACTGAAATCTATCACCCTAATATGCCGATTACCACAACTCTTCTTTTGCACGTTATTCCCGCATCGTGACTGTATTTCCATAATATCATCTATAATTGATTCTATTGAAAATATCTCGTTATTGGCTATCAAACCAAACACATCTTCATTCATTCGAGAAAGATCACCTTTTACACACGATTCTATATTATAGCCTTTAATAAACATCATATTATCAGGAAACTTGTTACAACAAATCTCCTTAGCATATGATATCAATGACTGGATAGCCAGTCTACAATTTTCATACAGTTGATTTCGTTCCATATTTAAGGTTTATAATAAACGAATTTGCTTACTATGCCAGATTTTACTCTTGTTGAAAACACATACTCAACATATGATGTGCCCTTGAAATATTCGGGGGAGCTTATATACATCCCCCTATTTAAAGTAAGATCATAATTATGCATCATTTTATCGATAGTCTCTTTAGGCAATGTAACTTTTACGACTTCACCATTAGTAGAATATGACGCTGCATATGAAACATCATCTGTCATAAATAGAGGACCTTCTGAATTTTCAGATCCTGTAATTCCTCTATATAGAGTGCAATTTCCACCGTCAGGATTAGGTGCTAAATCATACTCAAGGCCAGATATATCTTTGGGTTTAGGCAATTCGCCAGATTCTATCTTGGGACCACCATCCTTCAAAGGTGGTCTGATGGCTTCTGACGGAGCAGGGACCTTCGGTGAACCAGTCCAGAAAGTCTGCTTGTTCTTTAACGCAATGCATCCATTGGTGACACCGCCAACCAAAGCTCCAGTTGCAGCACCTGACAAAGCGCCAAGACTCGCACTTTTCAACATGTCCTCCTCATCTCCACCAGCAAGCGAAGTCATACCGGCACCAGAAATAGCACCTCCTACCGCGCCACCTGCAGCCCCAGCAATTGCGCCTCCACAAAAACCACCTAAGCTACCAAGTGCTCCAGCTACGGCTCCTCCTGTATATATTGATGCCGCACAAGATACCGCACCAACCGCACATCCACCAACAACTCTCCAAACCTTATCCCAACCTTTAAGGCCATTCTTATCTGCGATTGTGTAGGCTTTATACCCTCCATACGCAGCACTTGCCAATATTGCACCTGCTATTATAATAGTAGTGGCCGTTATAACAAACTCCCCATTCGGATCACCATATTTTAATGGATTATTAAGAGCGTAAGAGTAACGATTATAATTCTGGGTGAAATCCGGCGCCTGAATGTAAGGGTCGGGACTGAGGAAACGGCCTGTGAACGGATCATAGAGACGGGCATTCATATTAATCAGTCCGAAATAAGGAAGATGTTCGTGGCCAGTGAAACCTCTTCCGAGGAAGAGTTCCGGTTCTTCGCCGCTTGCGTACAATTCGAGAGTCTCTGGATTACGGAGACGTCCCCACGGATCATAACTGTACTCAGCCACAAGCGCTCCATCTACTGATGCGATGCAGGTCACACTCCCAAGATAGTCACGGCCAATGTTGTAAAGCAACCACGGACTGGAACCGTCTTTGACATACACCATCGGAGCGGAATAGGCATCTCCTCCAAGGTACAGCCTCTGGACTGTCCCATCAGCCTTTGCGTCAAGTTCATACTGTCCTCCAATATAATACCTCGAAAGAATAGGTGTCGCTCCGTTTGCTATCAGCATCTTTGCCCTGTATCCTTCGCCGTCATAAGTAAAAGAGCAACTTACGCCATTCTCGCCGATCCGTGAAGGACGGCTGTAGCAAGTATATGAGATTGATTGCGGTACCCGTGGGACATTCACGTCGCTCTCAAGGTCAATTTTAGTCAGTTGATAAGGTCTTGCATTGCTTTCATAAGAGAAAACCCCTGTACCTTCCTTCTCGGAAATATTGCCGTTGGGTCTGTAAGACACTGAATATTGAGACAAATCACCGTAAGCATCCGGGATAACCGTATCCAATCTATTGAGATCGTCATATCCAAATACCTCCCCCGCACTATTAACAGCATCGAATCTATCATTAAGATTTCCTGTGACAGGATCAAAGTCATAAGCGAATTCTTGGACTGTCCCAAGGGTTCGTCCAGTAGGAAGGCCGTGTGCATCAAATGAATAGAATCTGTCAACATTCCCTGTTAATGCACGGGTAGGCTGCCCAAAGTTATTCTCTTCAACAAGCCGCCAAATCACCGTACCCGTGGCAAGTGCGATCTGGACTTTGTAGCCATTGGAATATGAATACACCTCGGTTGCAATCTCACCATCCTGACTTGAATACTTTACAGTGTTCACAACACTGCCATCTCCGTAAGTATATTCCTTCAAAAGCCATTTGCCGTCAGGCACTGTGGTCCTTACACTTGACACCCTATCCAAATTGTCATAAGCATAGACAGTCGATGTTCCATTAGTAGAAACCTCACTAATAAGAAGGTTATCGTCAGAGTAAGTGTAAACAGTGTTATATTCTCCGGGCCTTTCAACCTTTGTCTTACGACCATACACATCCAAGTAGGTGACTACAGATCCATTCGGATTTGTTTCCGTTACAACGGAGGATCCATCATTATTATTCACATAAGAAGTGGATCTGACACCTGCGCTTGGGTCTATGATCTTTATTCTTCTCCCGTAGGCATCATACTCAAAACTTGTCAAGACACTTTCCGGAGCCACAACCTGATCAAGTTGACCATCCGGACGATAACTGTAGGTTATCTCTCCTCCAGGATCCTGTATGCCGCACACACGTCCTGACTGATCTGAAGTTTTAGTAGAGGAGATGCCTTCTCCCGTTGTTGTCATCGACAACCCTGAATAAGCCCACGTAGAGACTTTCCCTGAAGCCTCCTCTATTTTAATTGGACGTTTATAGGCATCATAATCATACAAAGCCCATCCAGATGCCGAATCCTCCTTGAATGGCAATGAGACCTTGTTTACCAAACCGTCAGCACGATATTCAGTGTCTGTGACAAGCCAAGTACCATCAAAACGTTGAACCTCTGACCTTACCTCTTTTCCAGTGGCATCGTAATGGTTTTTCGAGGTCGGTTGTTTGGTAACTGATTTAGTCACAGTATAAAGACCCTCTCCACCCCATGCGGTTGTCACTGTTTCTTCAGACAAGTCAGGATATTGTTTTCTTGTCACATTGCCGAAACAATCATAACTATAGTAAGAGGAACGACCTTTTGCATCCTCGACAATCATAGGTGACCCATAAGAATTGTACTGTGAATAATTGGTCGTACGTCCCAACGCATCAGTCTTGGATTTTATAAATCGGCCATCGTCATCATAGACATAAGTATCTCCTACAAAAACGGTACTTGAATATGATGCCGACTTTTCAGACAAGACATTGCCATAACCATCATATGTCCACCTTGTCTCCCCGGTTTTCTTGCCGCCATCCACACCAGTAAATGTTACGACAGAAGATGGTCTCAAAACAGACTCATCATACGATGTGACAGTCCGGTCAATCCACGTAGAATGATTGGCAGATTTTCTTGTAACCTTACGAGTGGCCTCCAAGCCAAGAACATACTGTGAAGGATTCCGTTTATGCGAATATGTGATTTCGACCGTCTCAGAACTCGAACCATCCCCAACACCCGTGACAATCTTTATAGGATAATCAAAAGCATCATAAGAATAAGTTGTCGTGATCTTCTTCCCTGTCAAATTATCTACCGATAATGATGAATACAAACGCGGATGATACTTACTATAGGTACCATATACCTTATTCCAAGTATATGAAATAGTTTCAAATGGCGATGTGGAGGACGTCTCATTACCAAGATATCTATTCATCTCAGTAACCACTCCCGAGTTTTCAGGATCCCGCCTCTCCATTGTTGTGATCCATTCACCGGACCGCTGCGACAGCATATCAAGAGCGGAAACTTTCCCGAAGCCACAAAAACCAAGTCCACGACTGTTGGCAACAGCATCGTAATAAATGTAACTATTATGCGCCAACCTTGTTGAGGATAAATCCGTTGTTGTGGATTCTCGGAGAAGATTCAACGGAAATATCCTCCGCACAAAGCCATTCACCAGCGAATATGAACGAGATTTATCTATTGAATAAACCTCTGAGTATGGAGTGCCAGAAAGGCTCAATATCTCTTGACTCGACATATCAACATACCTATCCTCGGTCACAGTCCCGTAACTATCAACAACAGAAGTCAATAGTCTATTACTTGAAGTGTTTGCGCTGAATTCATAGCTTTTGACCTCATATCCAGTAACCGAAATCAAACTGCTTGTGCCGCGATAATTTGTGATATTACATGGAATGAGATTGGATGCAGACACTGAGGAAGATAGACGATGTTCTATTTGGATAGCCCCGTTTATATTTCTGTATATTGATATATTAGAACCTCGACCAGAACGACTGGTATTCCGATTATAACGCCCTCGCTCCACCAAATCAGGATATCCATCCATATCAACATCTAAAAACAGGTAATCAGAACCGCCATGGACAGGCAACAAAAAGTTAGAATCAACAAAAGACGAACCTGTAAATTTGAATACTTTCCATGAATTTTCAACAGGAGTCGCACGTGTTGATCCTCCTTCCGCTATATATCTCGGAATAGATCGATTTATCGCTCCATCCAACACAGCCGGAGCTATGACAATATCAAGGTACCCATCGGCATTCAAATCGGTAAAAAACATCGATTTTCCTATTGCGATATCAGTGGAAGCAAGGCCCCAATATGTCTTTGTAAGGTTGAATCGGCCATTGTAAAATCTATAAGATTCGACTCCAGATGATGTTAAATGGCACAATTCAGCCTGACCATCATTGTCAAGATCTACAGAGAAGATTGCTCCACTTGCATAATCTTCCCGTGAAAAATCAAAAAGGGTCAAATCACTTAAAACGCTTCCGTTCATTATGTCGACAACCGCAAATCTGGAACTGCGACTATTACCCTTGATATCTTCATCAAAAGTCATTGCGAGCAATTCCATTTTGCCATCACCATTATAGTCTCCGAATTGATAGACTCGCTCAAGTGGACTTGTGTATCTTTTAACAGTGATTGTCCCTTCCAATGACACCGTCTTTGATGACAGCACCGAAGGCGCTCGCCCATTGGTGTACTGATAAACCGTAAGGGTCAACGTCGTCTTGTCGTCTTTGACATCCCCGAAGTTTATTTTCACCAATTCCTCTATCCCATCTCCATTGACATCCACCGCTTCTATAGTCTGAAAGCCCGCTCCTGTCGTAAGCGTGCGATCAACATCAAACACGCCATCCTCTACCCGAGGTGCGACCAAGATAACTTGATCTTCGGGATACCCACTGCCATATTTGTAGGAACGTTTCGTCTCATACCACTTCTTATCCCAATAGACCACCTTGTATGGTGAGAAATAAGGATAGATGATCAATCCATCATCATAACTATTTGGAACAAGTTTCCCCCTATTCTTTACGGTGGTTATACTGTCATTGAAGTAAGACATTAGATAGCCATCACCCGTCTGTCGAAACGATCCATTCTCAATATGAACTACAGTCTGCCCTGTTCCTTCCCCTCCATAATGGAAACGCAGAGGATTAATCGATTGATCTGCAACCTTGCATTCCACGTTATTTAAAAGATTGACACCATCGGACAGATTGTGACTCAAATTGTACTCGTGACGTATGCCGGGACTACTCACCCTCGTAAGCAACTTCTTACAGCTTACAAGTTCTCCGGCATAGTACATTTCGACGCAGTCCGTCCTGTCCTCATAGAAAAAATAGATGGACTCTTTCGGGGGTGTGACAGTTCCGGAAACTCTTCTATGTCCATAATCTATTTTAGAGACAACATAGACATTACCAGTATACGACAGTGACTCATAATTGAACGTTATCAGATTTCCTATCACATCCTCTATCTCTGTGACAGGGTAACATCTTCTTGCCGATGAGTTTGTTTCCCAGCCATACTTAACCTTACGCCCGTCTGGATAAATAGCTGTGAAGTAAGAAACAACTCCGTTGGAAGCAAGGTGCTTCATTACCTTGATGTTTCCTGAAACTGTCTCAAATTGATAGGTAGGTGTATATGAGTCAGTATTCTTTACAAGACGAACGCCATCAAGGCTCCATATCGCATCAGATGAAGATGGGTCCGGAGCCGCCCAACTTCCATCATAGTACGGAGATTTTCCAGACACGGTGACAGAGGACAGTCCACCGATACTCCATCCATAACCAGCAATGCCATTAGAGCCCTGACTGTTATACTGAAGAGAAATCTGAGGAGTCAGACCATAACCAGGAGCGGTTGCTATCGGGATGCTGTAAGTTCTTGCTCCAGTTGGAGAAATGCCAGATACAATCGGAATCCCAGCCACCGGAAGGCTTATGTCAATCGCATCAGCGGCAGACCTCTGAAACGCCGCCTTTTTCAAGCCATTCACTTTCTGCATCCTTAATATCTGTCTGGCAGAAAGGGCAATGCGTTCAGAATTTTCAGATGTCACCGATGCCGGCTCCACAAAAGCTTGCGGCACCAACGTAAACGAAGAATCCCCCTTTTCGTTCACCTCATATCTTTCATTATACCGTTCATCAAAGTTTCGGCTTCGTTGTCCATTCGCCAAAATCGGCATTAACAATGCAACTAAAGCTAAAACCGTGACTGCGCTTACTCTTTTACCCATAAATCTTTTCTTTATCCGTCTTCTGAAATAGTTGATATTGTATCAATTATATTTCAAAAAAATTGGTTCCGCGGATACTTAATGACAACAAAAACAATCCGTATCTTTCAATTTACAAATCAAATTCACCATAGAAATTCACGCCATCGGAAAGAGTTACCGAAATGCGATAGTAACCGGTTCCGGAAAGAGGCAAAAGAAGTGTCGTTGTAGAGATCTGATCATAATACGAAGCATAATCTCCAGTTGTAAGATTCTCAATCTCGACTTCAACAGAAACAACTTTATTGGCAGAAAGAAAAATCGTGTTGGCATTACCTACCAAATAACAAGATAATTCGAAAGGATCTCGTTTCGGTACTTTATGGTTCAAAGAAGAATCTTCGTTTGTCTTATGCATAGTGACTGGTGTAATTACTTCTACACAAGTAGTGGATAACATCTTCGCATAAACGGGAAATGATGCGGCTATACACATCATAAATAAAACCAGAAGGTAAACTTTTCGCATACTCGCTTGTATTATTTTTGTTTGTGCAAATGTATACCTATAATCCTCTAAAAACTCAAAAAGGGGCATTTTTGGCGTTACAGATTTCCGCAATTTGGTAGCATCGAGAACTAAATTTTCAACGTTTTACAAATAGATAAAAACTATTGCTAAAGATGATGCATCCATAAGTCACTGATTATCAATACCTCCCCCCCCCTAAAATTATTCAAACTGTAACGAAATTATGCGAACAATCGGTACAGAGTCTCGTTTGGGCCGGAATAGCCGTTCAATTTTTCACGAAGGCGATGCTTCTTCACTCTGACATTCTCCTTGGAAATGTCCATCAAGAATGAAATTGTAGAGGTGTCAAAGCCTACTATCAGGTAACAGATAAAGCGGATGTCATCATCTTTCAACTTTGGAAAGTCGGATCTGATCTTGGAGACGATGTCATCAAGGTCAGCGTTTATCCATGCCTCAAACTTTTTCTGGCCTTCCGATCCGCTGGCGATCTCCTCAAACAAGGCTTGGGTTGAGGATATGACATCGTGGTAGGCTTTCTCCTTTATTGATTCAAGTCGATGCGACGATGCGGCATCATAGTACTTTCCTATCTCGTAGAACCGCTTTTGATAAAGGGAAACGTACATATCACGCAATTCTTTGATCTTGTCCCGCTCACGTTCATTGCGTGATTTCAGATCAAAAATATCCTTGTCCCTTTCTTCTTTTTCCTGCTTAGCCCTGTTCCTTACCGTTTCCAAAAGTCTCTCGGATTCTTCCACAGCCTGAGCCAACCTGTCTTTTTCACGAATCAAAGCGGTTTTTCTTTTCATAAAGACAATATAGAGCAAACCTGCCATCATTAGACTCGCTATGAGAATTATGACGCTTCTCTGATTGGCTATGGTTGATTTTTGTTCAGAGACCTCAGCAGTAAGACGATAGTAGTCACTTTGAGCCTTGAAAACAGATTGAGCCAACTGTTTCTTTACCACGTCATTCTGGTACAACAACAAACCTTTCAACAAAGTCAAAGCTTCTTTATCGTGTTCTTCATACTTCGCTATCCGATATCTAATTTCCATAGTCTCCACACTTTCATCAATCTCAGATAGCTGCGAAAGAATATTCTCTGCTGTAGATTTATTGCCAATCAGAAGAAGAAGATACGCATATTCATAATATGAGGTCAATGTAAGATTGCCGCGATGTTCCGCAACATATTCAAGCAATCTCAGGTCTCTCTCAACATCAGGTCCTTCCCGTTGCAGGTCATTACTGACCTGATCCTCCATCGCATAAAATGCAAGCTTGGAAGTTGAGTCTAAACCCGAATAAACCGAGGAATAAAGACTGTCTGCCAAATCGAATTGTTCGTTGTTGTGATAAGCTTGTGCAATTTTATAGCGAGATAAAGCAAGATTCTTGTCTCTAATTTTGTCGAAACAATCATGCGCAAGAATAGCATTCCTCAATTCTTCCTCAGTATTGAAAGATGCACTGTACGCATTTGCGAGGGCTTCATACGCCAATCCTTTATGATAATAGTCATCAGCACTCGATTCCCGCAAAGCCTGTGAATAGAAAATGACAGCGTTCGGGTAATCCTTTCTGTTGGCATAAATTCGTCCCAAATAATAGCAGGACAGCATCTTGTCCTGCGGCGAACCTAATCTCTCGTAATATGCAACTGTCGGTTCCAAAATAGACAAGGCCGTCGTGTCAATGTAGTTCTTGTCCAACGCCATCGCAAACAGCAGGGAATAGCGGGCACGAAGCGACTTGGTGTTCAGTGTCAGTGAATCAACTTTCCTCAGAACCCGCAGGGCACTGTCCGGCCTCTCCTGAATGTAGGTCTCGACATCCTGAAGCAAAGACTTGGTCTGCCTGTTGTCGCAGGAGACTAATAAAAATGACATCAAGAGGAATATAATTACGAATCTGTTCATCTGTCAATAGTTACAAGTTACGGACTTTTAGAGGCCTACTAATATTCACCGTAAATTTATAAAGGTTAACGAAATAATCAAAATATTCAAGAATAGGTGTGAACTATTTAACCTTCCAGCCGTTGATGCGGCCGGAAGGTCACGTTGTTACTTCTTTATAGATTTAATAATTTGAATCAAAAGTCCTTCCAGCCGCCGCCGAGAGCCTTGTACAGATTGACCACGGAGAGATTCTCCTTCGTCCTTGCCTCGCTTAACTCCAACTGGGAGGCAAGGTACTTTCTTTGCGCGTCAAGGACATCCATATAACTGATCACACCGTTTATGTACTGGCTGTTGGCCAGCACGACATATTTCTTGGACGCGCGCTCCATCTCCACCTTCACGTCAGTGTTGGAACGGGCGGAACGGAAAGTCACGGTGGCGTCATAGACCTCTCTGAACGCCTGCATAACATCTTTCTCGTACTCCAGTCTTGTCTGCTCGTAGGAGGCCACGGCGGCTTTGAGGGCGGAACGTCGTTTGCCGAACTCGAAGACCGGTGAAGCCAGTGTGGCTCCGGTGAACCAGAACGGGGACTTCAGGAAATCCTTAAGGGCGTTGTTCTCCTCTCCGGCTCCAAGATTGATGGTAAAGGACGGGAACCTTTCGGCCATCGCCACGCCCACGCGAGCCTCCGCCGCCCTGAGAGCGTTCTCGGACTGCATAAGGTCAGGCCTGCGCCTGAGGATGTCAGACAGAACCCCGGACGGAACAACGGTCTTTGACATTTCCGATAAGGACAAACCTCGCTCCACATCCTTCGGATACGATCCGGTAATAAAACACAACTCACTCTCTTTCAATGCGATTTGTTTCTGAAGATCCGGCACCAAAGCCTCGGTGGAAGCCAATTCCACAAGAGCCTGCTGGTAAGGGATCTCAGATGTCAGTCCTCCTTCCGCACGGAGTTTGGCCTGATTCACGGACTTCTGCCTTGTGACCAAAGTGTTGGTGACTATCTCAAGTTTCTTGTCCAAGCCCACCAGTTCATAGTAGGCGGAGGCCACACTGGCGATGACGCTCGTCCTCACCGCTTTCTGAGCCTCGACAGTGCCGAGATAACCGGCCAGTTTCTCTTTCTTGGACCATTTCAGTCTTCCCCAGAAATCCACCTCCCACTGAAGCGAGGCCTTGACTCCGAATTCAGGAGAGTCCGGTTTCGGATCCGTTCCCCCGTAATTGCTGTGATCATTCTGCGCATAGCCTTTCACCGAGACGGAAGGCAGCTGGGCGGATCTTTGCACACGGTACCTGTACTCCATCTCCTTCAGACGCTCCGCAGCGATGAGGATGTCTTTGTTATATTCCAAAGCCGCGTCTATAAGCTTCTGCAATTCAGGAGACTCATACACTTCCCGCCAGTCAAGGTCAGCGATGCTCCTGTCGCTCGAATCCTCGAAATAGGCTTTCGGCATCTCTCCGAGGTCCGGCTTATCGCAATACCTCGATGTGGAGCAGGAATCTAAAGTCAGGGAAGACACGGCCATGACTGCGACGACCGACAAGGCCTTTCCCGCCTTACGGAGTTTTGGTCTCCACTTCGAGATCCTTGATCTCAACTTGTAGATCAGCACGAAGAAGAACGGAACAAAGACGATTCCGACGGTTATGCCGGTGATCATCCCGAAGAACACTCCGATGCCGATGTTCCTGCGGCTCTCGGATCCCGGGCCACTGGCGAACACGAGAGGCAGCATGCCAAGGATAAATGCCAAGGATGTCATCACGATTGGTCTGAACCTCAGTTTTGCGGCGGTGACCGCAGCCTCTTCCAGATCCTTTCCGGCCTCAACCTCTTCTTTGGCGAACTCTACGATCAAGATCGCGTTCTTGGCCACAAGGCCGACGAGCATCACGAGACCTATCTGGAAATAGATGTTGCTCTCCATTCCAAGCACAGCCACACCGAGATACGCTCCGGCTATCGCGATCGGAAGCGAAAGGATGACGGCCACAGGAATGGACCAGCTCTCGTACTGGGCAGCGAGGAAGAGGAACACGAACAGCAACGCCAGCGCAAGCACGAGTCCAGTCTGCCCGCTCTCCTTCTTCTCCTGATAGGACATTCCGCTCCACTCCACTCCGATGTTGTCCGGCAGATGCTCCTCGGCGATCTCCTCAAGTATGGCAAGGGCCTCGCCGGAACTGGTTCCGTTGGCGGCCTCTCCGCTGATCGTGGACGAATTGTACATGTTGAACCTCTTGATCGTACCCGGCCCTGTCGTGAAATGCGTGGTACCCAGAGCATTGACAGGGATCATCGTGCCTCCCGAACTCTTCATGAAGAAGAGGTTCAGATTGTCGGAGTGGGCGCGGTACGGGGCGTCGGCCTGGATGTAGACACGGTATATTCGGTTGTACATGTTGAAGTCGTTGACATAGATCGCACCGGTGAACGCTTTCAGGGTCGCGAAGACATCGGCCATCGACAGCCCCAGAAGCTGGATCTTGTCACGATCCGCATCGAAATACAACTGAGGGATGTCCTTTTGCATTCCGGAGGACAATCCGGTGAACTCTTTCCTCTTCATCGCATAATGAAGAAGCGTGTCCGAGGCGTTCTGGAGATCCTGATAGGTCGCGTCCCCCCTTGCCTCAAGCACCATCGAGAATCCGCCCGAAGTACCGAGTCCAGGGATAACGGCAGGTGTGCTGATGTACACCTTGCTCTCCGGATAGCGTGACAAGGAGTCTCTCACCATCGCTATCGTCTTGGACATATTAGTGACCTTGCGTTCTTTCCATGGTTTCAGGATCACCGTCAAGGTGCTGCTGGACTGCGCGGTGCCTATCCGGGGACTGGAGCCGGTGACATTGAGGACATATTCAACATCGCGCTGCCGGAGCAGAAAATCCATCGCGCGGTCCGTCACCTCTCTGGTCCGCTCAAGCGTGGCACCCGTCGGAAGCTCCAGCTCCACAGTGAAATAGCCCTGATCCTCCTTGGGGATGAAACTCTGCGGAACGAGGCGACCGAGTATGAATATTCCCACAATCGCGACGCCGAAGACAGCGAACATCCTCTTCGAATTGTGCAGCGCGAAACGGACCATCCTCGCATAGAGCGAGGTTCCTTGCTCAAGCCACTGGTTTATCTTTCTGAACACGAAGTTCTTAGGCTTGTCATCATCGTGCGGCTTCAGGAATTTGGAACACATCACAGGGCTTAAGGTCAGCGCCACAATGGTGGAGATTATCACGGAAACAGCGATCGTGACTGTAAACTGCCTGAATAATTGGCCCGTAATTCCGGAAAGGAAACTTACCGGAACAAAAACGGCGCAGAGCACAAGCGACATCGCCACAAGGGCGCTTCCTATCTCCCCCATCGCCTTTTTTGTAGCCTCGTACGGGGACAGATGTTCGGTTGACATGATCCTGTCCACATTCTCCACGACCACGATAGCATCATCCACAACGATTCCGATGGCCAGTATGAGGCCAAGCAATGTCATCATGTTCAGAGAGAAGCCGAAGATCAGCATCACTCCGAAGGTGCCGATCAGGGAGATCGGCACTGCTATTGCCGGGACGAGCGTGGCCCTGACATTCTGAAGGGAGAGGAACACCACGAGGATGACAAGGATCAAGGCTTCGAACAAGGTTCTGTAAACGTGATGGATGGACTCCGAGATGTAGGTGGTCATGTCGAACGGAATGTCGTAGGACATGCCGTCAGGGAAGCCCTTGCTGATCTCGGCCATCTCCGCCTTGACCTTGTCGGCGACCTCCACGGCGTTAGCTCCGGGAAGCATAAAAACGTTCATCACTGCGGCGTTGCGGGCGTTGATGCCGCTCTCGGTGTTGTACGACTGGGCCTCAAGCGAGATCCGGGCCACATCCCTGAGGCGGATGATTGATCCGTCCTCGCCCGTTCTGACCACAATGTTCTCGAACTGCTCGACCGATGAGAGACGGCCCGGAGCCGTGATCGGGATGGTGACATCCACATCCGTGATCGGCTGCTGCCCGAGCACTCCGGCCGCGGCCTCACGGTTCTGATCCTTCAGAGCGTTCTGCAGATCCTTGACCGTTATCCCGAGGCTGGCCATCTTGTCCGGCTGTACCCAGATCTGCATCGCATAGTAGCGGCTTCCCACGTTCGAGACAACTCCCACGCCAGGAACACGCCTCAAGCGGTCCTGAATATTCAAGGTTGTGTAGTTGCTGAGATAGACCTCGTCGAATTTCGGGTCATCCGACATCACGGTGATCGTCATCAGCTTGCTTGAGGACTCCTTCTCCACCGAGATTCCGTTCTGCACAACCTCGGCCGGAAGTCTGGACTCGGCCAGCTTGACCCTGTTCTGAACCTCCACGGCGGCGAGATCCGGATCGGTGGAGATGTCGAATGTCAATGTCGCCGAATAGCCTCCGTTGTTGGAGTTGCTTGACTCCATGTAGAGCATCCCCGGCGTTCCGTTGAGCGACTGCTCGATAGGTGTCGCCACGGCCTGCGACACGGTCTGCGAGTTGGCGCCCGGATAGGATGTCGAGACGCGCACGACCGGAGGGACAATCTTCGGGTACTGGTCAACCGGCAGCATGGTCAGTCCTATGAGCCCGACAAGTACGATTATTATGGATATGACAGTCGAGAATACGGGCCTGTCTATAAAGAAATCGGATTTCATAAGTTCGTGTCTGTTAACATATTCCTTAAGAGCGAACCGCCTCCACCTTCATTCCGTGGCTCAGCTTGTGCTCCCCTTCCACCACAATGACCTCTCCGGGATTGAGGCCACGCTCCACGACAGTCGTGTTCTCCACTTCAGGTCCAGTCTGGATGAAACGCTTCTCCACGATGCCGTCATGTTTCAACACGAATATGAA
>SAMEA3663158__coassemble_30_pt1 | contig 36158 bp, 27 predicted proteins | sample SAMEA3663158__metabat2_high_PE_011 | metagenome-assembled genome bin SAMEA3663158 (sample SAMEA3663158) | pig gut metagenome | biome: pig gut; feature: pig-associated habitat; material: faeces | place: Denmark | collected 2012 | reverse complement strand
AAAGATCCAGCCTAAGCTTTCGGCGGGTCGTGTGCAGTCCGTGGCCTTGAGGCTTGTGGTGGAGAGGGAAAAGGAGATCATGGCGTTCGAGAACGAGGCCTTCTACAAGGTCGAGGCATTCTTCCATCCGGCCGGATTCCCGGCGGCGGTCAAGGTCAAGGCCGTCCTCGACACAAAGTTCAAGACAATCGACGAGGCGAGGAAATTCCTCCAGGACTGCATCGGAGCGGACTTCACTGTCTCCGATGTGGAGAAGAAAGAGGCCACACGCTTCCCGGCAGCCCCGTTCACGACATCGACTCTCCAGCAAGAGGCCGCAAGGAAGCTGCGTTTCCCTGTAAGTATGACGATGAGGGTGGCCCAGAGTCTCTACGAGCGCGGTCTCATCACCTACATGAGAACAGACTCCACGAACCTCTCGACCCTGGCACTCGGCGCGGCGAAGAAATTCATCACCGGAAACTTCGGTCCTGAATATTCCAAGACACGCCAGTTCAAGACCCACAGCAAGGGTGCGCAGGAGGCCCACGAGGCGATCCGCCCGACATACATAGAGAACACTGAGATCGAGGGCACGGCGCAGGAGCAGAAGCTCTACAACCTCATCTGGAAGAGGACGGTGGCGTCGCAGATGGCTGACGCGAAGGTCCTCAACACCACCCTGAGGGTGGCTTCCGACAAGAGATCAGAGAAGTTCAACGCCCAGGCCACGCAGGTCCTGTTCGACGGATTCCTTAAATTATATATCGAGGGGACGGACAACCAGGAGGCCGAGGAAGAGGAGGTTATGCTCCCGGACCTTCAGGTAGGGACCAAGATGGAGGAGAAGGGCATAAACGCGGAGTGCAAGTTCACCGCCGCGCCGCCAAGATATTCAGAGGCCACTTTGGTCAAGAAGCTTGAGGAGCTCGGCATCGGCCGTCCTTCCACCTACGCACCGACCATCGCCACTCTGACCACCGGACGCGGCTACATCGTCAAGGGTGACAAGGAAGGCAAGAAAATCACAGTCAATGACCTGGAGCTCAGGAACGGGAATATTTCCGAAAAATCCAAGACGGAGACCGTCGGCGCCGAAAGGGGCAGGCTGCTCCCGCAGGAGATCGGAATGATAGTGACCGACTACCTTGAGAAGAATTTCACCGACATCATGGGGTACGACTTCACAGCCAACGTCGAGAAGGAGTTCGACCAGATCGCGGACGGCAATCTCGTGTGGAACGATGTCATCGGGGCTTTCTACACTCCTTTCCACAAGAAGGTGGACGAGGTGCTGCATGACGGAAACTACAGCCATGTGTCAAAGGAACTCGGCACGGACAGCGAGGGCAACAAGATCACCGCTAAGTTCGGCAAGTTCGGGCCTTACATCCAGAAGGGCGAGGGCGAGAAAGCGCAGTACGCGTCCCTCGGAAAGGACCAGCTCATCGAGAACATCACCCTTGAGGACGCGCTGAAAATGTTCCAGCTGCCCCGCACGGTCGGAGAATATAACGGTGTCGAGGTCATCGCCCTGAAAGGACGCTTCGGACCATTCCTGAAATATGGCGACAGGAATTTCTCGATTCCTCGCGGCAAGGATCCTCTCAAGATCACATTGGACGAATGCGCGGCCATCATAGAGGACGGCCTGAGCAAGACCGCCGCCAATTCTGTGATGGCTGAATATAAGGACAGTGACATCCAGGTGATCAACGGTCGTTACGGCCCGTACATCAAGCACGCCGGCTCAAACTACAAGATTCCGAAGGAGACTGACGCGGCCACTCTCACAGAGGCGGCCTGCCTAGAGATCATTAACAATTCAAAACCAACGGAAAAAGGGCGCCGTCACTTTAAGAAATCTTGATATTTTAAGATTTTTTATATAATTTAGCGGCTGTTTAGTTATAAATCGAAAGCAATGGCAACTTATCACATTGATCAGATTGACCAGAAGATCCTTTCTTTCTTGGTCAACAACGCCAGGATGCCTTTCCTGGAGATCGCCCGTGAGTGCGGTGTTTCGGGAGCCGCTATTCATCAGAGAGTCAAAAGACTGGAAACCAACGGAGTCATCACAGGATCAAGGCTGCTCGTGAAACCTCAGGCATTGGGGCTCAACGTGTGCGCTTTCATCAGCGTAACCCTGTCAGAGGCGGACAAATATCCCGAGGTAGTGGCGAACCTGAAGAAGATCGCCGAGATTGTGGAATGTCATTTCGTAACAGGAAAGGCCGCTCTGCTCCTCAAGGCATATTGCTTTGACAATGATCACCTTATGGAGATTCTTATCAACACGATCCAGAATATTCCTTACATCCAGTCAACCGAGACGATGATCTCCCTCGACCAGGCGATTGAGCGTCAGGTCTGGGTCAAGGACTACAAACGGACAAACTACCAGCCTAACGAGTTCGCGAAGAAGACGAAATAATCAGTCTTGCGAGGGCCAGATCCTCGGGGGACGTCAATTTGAAGTTATACCTCTCTCCGGCACAGAAGGAGAGGGGTATTCCTTTTTTGCGCGCGACGGACGCATCATCGGTGAAAGCGGTGTCAAAGGCTTGCGAATATGCCGACTTGATGTCCTCTGACAGAAACATTTGCGGAGTCTGAGCTCCGAAAATCCGGCTTCTGTCAACATTCTCCCCTTCCGGCGAGACAAGAATCTCGTTCCCGTCCGCGTCCTTTACCCGGTCGATGACCTTGAGGGTGTCGACCGACGGGATGACGGGAATCAAGGCACGGACTCCGCCCGAATCCATCCTCTCGAACATATTCCCTATCAGTTTTGGCGAAAGGAGCGGTCTGACACCATCGTGGATGGCGACCACGGCCCCATCCGGGACCTTTTTCAAGGCGTTCCTTACGGAATGGAAGCGGGTGAACCCTCCGGAAACCAATGTCTGAGGACAGTTGAAGTCCGAAACGAGGCAATAGTCCTTCCAAAAAGCAATATGGTCCCCGGGAAGGACAGTGACTACCTTGATGTCCGGGACAACGGAAATGAACGCTTCGATCGTCCTGCGGAGAATCGGAACACCTCCCAGATCCAGAAATTGTTTCGGAACCGTGGCACCCATCCTGACGCCGCTTCCGGCGGCCATGACTATTAATATTCGTTTTCTGCTCATAATAATTCTTACAAATATAACTTTTTTCGTATATTTACAAATTGTATAGAAGACAATAAAAATTTTAGGAATCGAATATAGTACAGTTATGGCATTTTCATTTCTGACTCAGGAGATAGCGATGGACCTCGGAACAGCCAACACCGTCATTTTCAGGAATGACGACATTGTGATGGACGCCCCGAGCATTGTCGCGATAGACAACAACACAGGCAAATGCATAGCCATCGGTCAGCAGGCCAAGCTCATGCATGAGCACACTAACCCCGGAATCAAGACCATCAGGCCTCTGAGGAACGGCGTGATCGCCGACTTCAACGCCGCCGAGATGATGATCAAGGGCTTCATCAAGCAGGTCAACAACAAGAAGAGATCCCTTTTCACCCCGAACCTCAAGATTGTGGTCGGCATTCCTTCCGGAAGCACCCAGGTGGAGATCAGGGCCGTGCGCGACTCCTGCGAGCATGCCGGAGGACGTGATGTCTATCTGATCTACGAGCCTATGGCTGCCGCGCTTGGTATCGGGCTGGACGTGGAGGCGCCGAAAGGCAACATGGTTGTTGACATAGGCGGAGGTACGGCCGAGATCGCCGTGATCTCTTTGGGCGGCATCGTCCAGCAGGAAAGCATCAACACGGCCGGCGATGTGTTCAACAGTGACATCCAGTACTACATGCGCCAGCAGCACAACATCAAGATCGGAGAGACCACGGCGGAGAAGATCAAGATCGCGGTCGGAGCCGTGATTCCGGATCTGGACGAAGAACCGGAGCCATACGTTGTGAACGGTCCGAACCTGATGACAGCCCACCCTGTCGAGGCCGCGGTCACCTATCAGGAGATCGCCCATTGCCTCGACAAGTCGATAGCCAAGCTGGAGTCATCCATCCTTCATGTGCTTGAGCTGACACCTCCGGAGTTATATTCAGACATCGTGGAGAACGGAATATTCCTTTCCGGCGGCGGCGCTTTGCTGCGTGGTCTCGCCAAGAGGTTCACAGAGAAGGTCAACATCCAGTTCCATGTCGCGGAGGATCCGCTGCGCGCCGTGGCCAGAGGTACCTGCATAGCGCTTAAAAAGACATCCAACTACTCATTCCTGATGAGATAATGCCTAAGGAGAGATCCGTTGTCCAGAACATCCTCACAGTCGCGGTCTTCATTCTTCTGGAGGTCGCGGCTGTTCTGATGCTGTCGCATAACAACCAGATCCAGAGGCTTTGGATAGCCAGGATCTCGCACGGATTCATGGCGAAGGTCTGGGGAACGACGCAAGGTGTCTCCAATTATTTCTCCCTGAAGAGGCAGAATGACGAGCTGGCGGTCGAGAACAACAGGCTGCAAGAATTGGTGCGCGGCTATGAGATGGCGATGAAAGCCGCCGACCCATCGGCCAAGCCGGTCCTGATGGACAATGGATTCGAATATATCCCGGCCACGATCATCAAGTCCAGCGCCAACACCCAGCACAACTACCTTATCATCGACAAGGGCAGCGAGGACGGAGTGGTACGCAACTCAGGCGTGATCACAGAGAAAGGTGTCATAGGGATTGTCGATGCGGTCAGCAGCCATTATTCCTACGCAATCTCGTTCCTGAACACGGAGCTGTTCATCAGCGCCAGACTCGGCGAATCGGGAGCCGTCGGACCGCTTGCCTGGGACGGGATGAGCTCTGACAGGGCCATCCTGAAAGAGATCCCTCTCCAGTTCAAATTCGAGCCCGGGGACACAGTCTATACCAGTGGCTACTCCACGATCTTTCCGCCGGACATCCCTATCGGCGTGGCCGGCGAGTCCAAGATCATCAACGGGGCCACCAATGAGATCGAAGTGAACCTTTTCCAAAATCACAAGGCGTTGAAATATGTCACCATCGTGGCAAACAGAAGGGCCGCGGAGATAGAATCCATTGAACAACAAGAAGAACAACCGAAGAAATGAGAAACAGTTTCGCATTGACATACGTTCTGCTGACGGTTGCCCAAATGGTTCTGAGCAACTATTTCCATTTCACGCCCTACATGATGATCACAATCCTGCCGGTGATGGTTCTGTGCATCCCGACAAATGTCGGAACCGTGAAGGCCATGCTGATAGCGTTCGCCACCGGACTCGCCGTGGATTTCTTCGCCGAAGGGACACTCGGCATCAACGCCATGTCCCTCGTACCGGTCGCATTGCTCAGAGAGCCTGTCATCGGGATGTTTTTCGGCAACGAGCCTTTCGAGCAGAAAGAGAGCGTCACCGTCCGGAAATACGGCTACGCCAGAGTCTCCATAGCCATCATCCTGACAACAGTGCTGTTCCTTCTCATCTACATCCTGGCCGACTGTGCCGGGACAAGACCTCTATGGTTCGTCTTCACCTGCCTGGGTCTCTCCACCCTGGCCAGTTCCCTGGTATCAGTCTGCATCATCAATCTGCTGACCCATGAAGACAGAAGGTAGAGGAAAAGCCCTGATAATCGGGCTGTTTGTCGTCGCCGCCATCATCCTCGGGAAGTTGTTCTACATCCAGATCATCGATGACGAATACAAGATCAACTCGAACAACAATTCGATGGTCTATGACATCATCTATCCCACCAGAGGCATCATCTATGACCGCAACGGCAAGATCATAGTCAGCAACAAGGTCACCTACGACATCCTTGTCACCCCGCGCGAGGTGAAACAGTTCGACACGCTTATGCTGGCGGACGCCCTCAACGTGACACCAGAATTCATCCGTGACAAGATGAATGAATATGCCAGGAACCGTCGCCGCATCGGTTACCAAAGTGTCGTGATGCTCAAGCAGATAAAGCCTGAGACCTACATGCAGTTCGCTGAGATCCAATACAAGTTCCCAGGCTTCAGGGGACAGGCCAGAAGCATCCGGGACTATCCCGTCAACGCCGGTGGAAACCTGCTCGGCTATGTCTCGGAGGTGGACGCCAACTACATAGAGAAGCATTCCGGGGAATACCGCCCTGGAGACTATGCCGGTAAGACCGGGATCGAGGCCGCGAGAGAGAAGGAACTGCGTGGAGAGAAAGGGTACCACATCTACCTTCGCAACTCCCGCAACCAGATCGAGCAGCGCTACAAAGACGGAGAGATGGACAAGGAAGCCGTACCGGGACACGACATCCACACCACGATCGACGCGGATCTGCAGCAATACGGCCAAGAGTTGATGAGAAACAAGGTCGGGAGCCTCGTGGCGATCGAACCTAAGACAGGAGAAATCCTCACACTTGTGTCCAGTCCAGGAGTCGATGTGAGCATGCTGGCGAACATCGGCCAGCACTATGACGAGATCATCAAGGACCCTCACAAGCCGATGTTCAACAGAGCCGTACAGGCTCCGTACCCTCCAGGCTCCGTGTTCAAACTTGTCAACGGCCTCATAGGCCTGCAGGAAGGCACATTGAACACAGAGATCACCTATCCTTGCAGCCAGGGCTACCATTTCGGCAACCGCAAGCTCGGATGCCACGTCCACAAATCCCCGCTCGCCCTGGAAGAAGCCATCATGATGTCCTGCAACGGCTATTTCTGCTATGTGCTCAGGAATATTCTTGAAAACAAGAAGTACCACGGCATAGGAGAGGCGCTTGACAAATGGAACGAATATGTCCAAAGTTTCGGCTTCGGGCACAAGCTGGGCACGGACTTCCCCGCCGAACTGGGCGGAACTCTGCCGACATCAAAGACGTACAACAAGATCTACGGCAAGGGAGGATGGAAATTCACTACGATCATCTCCATCTCCATCGGGCAGGGCGAGGTCGGAGCCACGCCTATGCAGATCGCCAACCTCGCGGCGACCGTCGCCAACAGAGGGTGGTACAAGATACCGCACATCGTGAAAGCGTCGGAAGGGGTCGAGATTGATCCGAAATATTACGAGAGGCAGTACACGATGGTTGACACGACGAATTTCAAAAAAGTGACGCAAGGCATGTGGAGGGCGGTCAACAGTGGATTCGGATCGGGAGGAACGGCATCCATCGCCGCGGTTCCGGGACTGGACATCTGCGGAAAGACCGGAACGGCGCAGAATCCGCGCGGCGCGGACAACTCCGTGTTCATCTGCTTCGCTCCTAAGGACAATCCAAAGATCGCCGTCGCCGCCTACATAGAGAACGCTGGTTTCGGAGCGACATGGGCCGCGCCTATCGCGTCCCTGCTGGTTGAGAAATATCTCAACGGGGAGATCAGTGACCAGCGCCGCGGATTGGAAGACAGGGTTCTTCAGGGGAATCTCATGTCAAGGGTCAAGGCCTATAAATAGTTGAGCGATGGAGAACTTTTCGGACAGAGGCATAAAGAAGAGTGTTGACTGGGCGCTGGTGGTCACCTACCTGCTCCTTATCCTTATCGGCTGGGTCAACATCTACGCCTCCATCCATTCCGATGGCCCCGCCAGCATATTCGATTATAATTTCCGCTCCGGCAAGCAGTTCGTATGGATTCTCACCGCGCTCGGGCTTGCGGCTCTCATCCTGTTCGTGGTGAACGCCCAGCTCTGGGAAAGCGCGTCCATACCTTTGTATCTGGGGGTACTGTGCCTGCTTGTGGCCGTGATATTCCTTGGAGTGGAAGTTAAGGGGTCACGGTCATGGTTTGAGTTCGGGCCAATCAGGTTCCAGCCGGCGGAAGTCTCGAAAATCACGACATCACTGCTGCTGGCCACACTTATGAGCCAGGTCAATTTCAGGATCACACGGTTCAAGGATTTTCTTCTGACCGCCTTGATTCTCGGCATTCCAATGGTGGTCATTCTGGCCGAGAGCGAGACTGGCTCCGCACTGGTCTATGTCGGATTCATATTCGTCATGTACAGGGAAGGCTTTTCCGGTTGGTGGATCTTCTGCATCGGAATGGCCGCTCTGCTGTTCATCCTCACGCTGACGGCATCTCCTTACGTGTCCATCCTTGTGCTGGCAGGAGTCCTTTTGCTATGCAATGGCCTTGAATCAAACAAAATAGGAGTGGCTTTCTGGATATTCTCAGGAGTATTGCTGATTCTCTGCCTGCTGCCGTGGATTTTCGGGAAGTTCAGCCCGGAGTCATTCGTCTCAAAGATAAATCCGCTCTACATCCTTGTCGGAATATGTGTCGCGGCGGTGTTGTATCTGATGATCGTTGGCTACAGGTCGCGTCACCGCTTTCTGTCAATGTCCGCCTTGGGGTTGATCGCAGGAATGGCGCTCGTGTTCTCTACCGAGTTCATATTCAACAACATCCTTCAGGATCATCAGCGCAAGAGAATCGAGGTGCTGCTGGGGATGAAAGAGGATCCTGCAGGTGTCGGCTACAATGTCAACCAGAGCATGATCGCCATCGGTTCCGGCGGACTCCACGGCAAAGGCTTTCTGGGCGGGACCCAGACCACCTTCGGATTCGTGCCGGAGCAGAGCACCGATTTCATCTTCTGTACCGTAGGGGAGGAATGGGGATTCCTCGGCTGTCTTGTCGTGATCTCTCTGTACGTGTTCCTGATTTCCAGAATCATCATGGACGCGGAGAAAAGCCGGGAGGCGTTCACCAGAATATACGGCTACTGTGTGGCCTCGTGCATATTCATGCACTTGTTCATCAACATCGGGATGACCATCGGCATTATGCCTGTGATCGGCATCCCATTGCCGCTGCTCAGCTATGGTGGATCCTCGCTGTGGGCATTCACCGTGCTGATCTTCATATTCATAGCACTGTATCGGCAAGAGAAGAAATACTATTAGCCGTTCAGACTGTTAAAAATTAGGGTGGTATATAGGTGTTGACCAACGTTTCTCTTATAGCGCTGATATTTAGGCAATTGTGATTCATTGATATTTCTGGACAATAATCTGTATGTAAAGGACCTAATCTCCATCGTAGTCATATAATAAGATAAGTGGTGACGGAAGATCCCTGGCTTATTCATCGGGTGAAAAAGGTGGCTTTCCGCACCCGACTCTAATCAGGGATGTCTCTCCGGGTGTATAACCACCATTTTTTCACCCGGAATAATAGTTGTTTGGATCTGAGCAGACAATGCCACGCGCCAAGGTTGCTGAACGTGAATCCGGAATGTCGCCAGCTGTTCGGCCAGTGTTTTCTTCTCCTAACCCCAATCAGACGTCTTGTCCTTGTAGGTACACCAGAAGTTCGTTTCCTGCACCAGTGATGCGCTCCAGTATATTCAGTGCATACAAAGGCCTCCTTACGTACATTTTTCTGTCCAAAAACAATATGAGACCGTTCTTACAGGTATGAAAAACTATGCGCACCTAAAACAGCATTCGCTTGATAACTAATGAGTTGATGTTTCAAGTGTAAATGTATTCGCGCACCTAAGAGTCGACAGCCGCGATACAGGGCGTTCTATTGGTGTTCCGAACTTCCAAGTGCGAGAAACCACGCGTACCTGAAATGTCATCAGATTGATAACCAGCGACTTGCTCTTCTAGGTGCGAGCATATTCGCGCACCTGAGCGTTATGCATATTATGGTATGCTGAGCTTTAGATTCGCACAATATTATGTCTGGGTGGTCTTGAAGACGCTATATACCATTAACAGACACAGTTACCTTAGGGGTTTTCTTGTATGCCCGCAATCGCTTGGATGTCGGCACGATGCGGAGGAAGGTAGTTAACTTGTATATATTCCCCAAAAATTAACTGGTTTGCGACTGTTTTCCTTAATCAATGACTTTTTTTTAGTAAATTTGCATTCTATCATACTGCCTTGGTGGTGAAATGGTAGACACGAGGGACTTAAAATCCCTTGGACAGAAATGTCCGTGCGGGTTCGATTCCCGCCCGAGGCACAAAACCCCGATTTTAAGGGAAAACAAAAGGCACAAAGGCGGCCTACAGGCCACTACAGGCCACATTTCAAAGAAAGCACTTCTCTGGTGCTTTCTTTTTTTATCCCATTTTTGGCCAAATAGTACACTTTTAGTACACCTGTAAAGGATATTTTTCTATATTTGCAAAACAAAGGAAATCAAGAGAATAGAAAAGAAGAAGAATGAAAGCGAGTGTAAAGGATAACCCCAAGTTGAGGGAACGTGTACTAAAAGACGGGAAAATAGCCCTGTATCTGGAATACTATCTTGGGCGAACCTCAACGCCAAAGACCGCCAAAGACGGCACCCCGCTATGTTATACAGCGGGGAAAATGGAGGGAAAACCTATGTATGAAATCAAGCACATAAGGAGAAAAGAGGAACTGAAATTGTACCTGTATTCCAAGCCCAAAAGCCCAGAGGAACGAACCCACAACACAAACACCCTTACCCTTGCAAGGCAGATAAGGAACGCCAAGGAGCAGGAAGTATTGGCGGGGACTATGGGATATAAGGTCGCTTCCAAGAACATGAATGTTATCGCCTGTTTTGAAAACTATCTAGCGACATACACAAAAAAAGATGTGAGGAACATACGTTTGGCGTTAAACAGGTTCAAAGAATACTTAAGGCTCTCTTTCCCTCTATGTGCCTTTAGGCGGACGGATGCCGAGATAAGGCAGATTGAAGCGCAATGGGCGGCCAGCCACCCCAATGAATACTATCGTTTCAACCTTACCGAGAAGCAGTTTACAGAGAAGATGATAAGGGGCTTTGTTGACTTCCTACAGGCCAACAGCACGGGAAGCGGGGCGGCCACCGCCTACGAGCGTTTTAAGAAGATTGTGAGGAATGCGGTACAGGACGGCCAACTCTCAAAGAACCCGTGTACCGATATTGTCTGCAAGAGAAATGAATGCCTAACAAAAGATATATTGAGCGTTGAGGAAATCAAGGCCTTACTCCAGACACACGTCAAGAACGAGAACCCCAATATAAGGCGGGCTTTCATATTCACCCTATTCACGGGGGTGCGGTGGTGTGATGTTGTCGAGTTGAGGTATAGCAATATAGACTATCAGAATAAGATACTAAAATTTGAACAGGCCAAGACAAAGGGACACAGCTCCAAGAGCGTTGTAGTGATGCCGTTGAGAGATGACTTGCTGAATGATGTGATAGGCACGCCAGAAGCCCGAGGCAAGGACAAAGACGGCCTTATCTTTGAACTTCCAAGCCATACGATGTGCCTGAAGGCGTTGAGGCATTGGAGCGCAAAGGCGGGAATAAGCAAGCATATAACGTGGCATTGTGGCCGCCATTCCTTTGCTACAAATCTTCTGGAGAACGGGGCTAATGTCAAGGTGGTTGCTGACCTGTTGGGACACAGCGGCCTTTCCTATGTGGAAAGATACGTTAGGGCGATTGATGAGAGCAAGAAGCGGGCGTTGAATAGTTTGCCAGCGATAGACATTCAATAACATTCATAAAGGGGGGAGGGAAAAGTATGAGAAAGGATTTGGACGGCCTGTGTTTGGCCGCATTCAGAGAGGGAAAAATGCTATCGGTGTGTGTGGATTATTCATATATTGCCGATAATGAGGGAAAGGACGAGGCAGGAAAAGCCCGCAAGATGACCCCCAGCAAGGGACTAATAACCAGAACGGATGTTTACCTAATCAACGACAATTTCACGCTGTTTGCTGGAACGGGAGAGGAAAGCAACTATATCGTGAAGTCTATAGCCAGCGTTTTACAGGATATATGCAGACAACAGCAAAAAAAAGCGGGCGTTGATTGGTATAGTATAGATGAAAAGCCCTTATATTCAGGCGCAATATATATGTTTGGCCAATTGAGTTCAACATGCTTTACAGAATTTGGTTGCCTAAGTCCAGACATTGGGCAACGGGTTGAATCCATTGATTTCGGGAATAACTGTATAAAAGCGTCCGATACTTTATACAACCTAAAGGCCATATTGCTAAACACGGGGGAAGAAGTTTGCGAAATGATGAAGCGAAGCGGGGTAAGGCTATGGACAAATCTTTCTACAAGTCAGAGCAGTGGATATGAAGTTTGCAACGACATTGCCCAAAAGTATATCCTACCACTTCCAGAAAATCAGGGCGGCCAGCCTCAACAAGAAGCCCCAGAGTTCCCCGATGAATTGAATACAACCAAGGCAAGGGAGTTGATAGACAAGGCCGTTGAGGCGGGATTCATCACCGTTAAGGAGGGGCGGCACACATGGAACGATACAAAGGTATTGTTAGCATATTTTGCAGTCAAGGCAACGGCATATTTGAAATTGAGAACGAAAGGCAAGGTAAGTTGGAAACCGTTTGAAGCCCTTTTCCAAGTGGAATCGTTGAGGCAATCAAAGGCCGATTATGAAAAGTCGTATCCCGATTTTACCCCAAAAGACGCAGATAAGATAAACGCCTTATTTGTATAGCAGTAGCCTTTACACCTTACAGCACCTTACAGCACTTTACCGCAGTCCAACGTTGGGCGTTTTTCTTTCTTATACCCTTTATCTTTGCTCTTGCTTTCCAAGAACGGGCGTACAGCAAGCCCCGTGACAGGAGAGCAAAGGCGAAGAAAGGGGTGGTTTGCTTGCTGACACCCCCAGACGGCCTAAACCTCTAACAAATCATTATTATGACAAAGGAGGAGATAACGGCTATTGCTGACCGTGTATCAGCAAACATAAGCGGTAACACCAAAGAGGTTCTTACCAGCGAGGAGGCAGCCCGTTATATGGGCATTTCCAGAAGTCACTTGTATAAGTTGACCTGTAGACGGGAGGTTCCACACTACAAGCCAGCGGGAAAGGTTATCTATTTCAAGCGTGCCGAATTGGAGCAGTGGTTGCAAAACAACCGTGTTGCAACCGTGAACGAGGCACGTGGACAGGCCGAGGCGTACTGTAAGAGAGGAGGTGTGCGATGATACTTACAGATTACTACAAGTTCAAAAGGGTGGCCACAAAGAGCCATACAAGAATGGACTGCGTGGCCTCAACACGCAGTTACCCACCGTTCGAGAATAGGCGATCTCTATCGGGCGGCAAAGAGACCGCGACAAGGGACGCAACAATAGCGGGGGCAATAGTGGCGTACTATACTGACACCCCACCCACCTATAAGGGGCAAGCACGCAGAAAAGCGGGGAAAAAATTCAACATAAGAAACGAGCATATTTCCAGCATATACACACCAGACCCAACAAGTAGATACGGCTACGGTGATGTATGTGGCACAAAGGATGCGTTGCTAATCGTTTTCAAAGACCTCAACACGGTGAACGGGGTTATACAACCAGACGGGGAGATAGAAGTCTTTATAGCAAGAGGCGAAAGCCATAACCGATTGCCGTTGTGGAATTACCTTTCAGACGGTGGTTTGGATTCTGAAATGAACACTTTGAGGGCGGTTGCAGAATCAGAGAGAACAGCCGTTGAGGCCGATTCTCTATATTAAGCTGTCGCTGGTTACCGAATAAGTAACCGAGGGTGTATGTATGACACGGTATTCCTTTGCCTGACGCAGGCGGATGTTAGCGGGGGCGGGGTTGACTTCTTGAAGGTTGTCCCCCGCTTTCTTGATAATATCGTGGAATGTCGCTGTAATGGTGTGGTGAGCGTCACGGGAGACCTCAACGGGCTTAAAGTGACGGCTACAGGCCAAAGGGTAAGGATAAGGGGCGGCAGTCTTTGCAAGTTCCTGTTGGGTAACAACTTTCAGACAATGGGACGGAGCGACACCAAGCGGGCTATCGAGAAGTTGACCGATTCTTTGCGTTTGCCAATGGACAAAGCCAGCGTTACCCGTATGGACGTGGCACAAAATTTCATAATGAAGTACCCTGTAGCGGTGTATCTGAATCATCTTGGTGTGTTGAAGTACGCTGACAGGCTGGAAGAACCCAGCGGGCTATATTACTGCCTCAACAAAGACCGCCTTTGTATCTATGACAAGAACAGGGAGCAGAGGGACAAAAGGGAGGCGATTCCAGACCTTTACAGTAATCGGAACGTGTTGAGGTATGAAAGACGGTACACCCAGCGGATAGCGGCCAAATTTGGGGTTACAGAGGTGACGGGAGCGAGGCTCTATGAAGAAGCGTTCTATATCCAAGTCCTCAACGCTTGGAAAGCCGACTATCAAGCCATTCAGAAGATAAACGACATAGATACTACTTTGAACTTTCAAGCGATGAACACAGTAAGACAATTTCAAAGGGCGTGCGTTCGGTCAAAGGTTGAGGAAATGGGCGGTCTAATTCAGATGCTGAACCAAATCAAAGAAGCACAGAAGCGGGGCGAACTTACCAAGAAGCAGGCTTTGGATTTGAGGAGAACGGTGAATGAGGCGTGCCAAGAGACAGGCGGCCAGACAGCCCAGAACGAGGCTATAAAAGAACTTGATAAAAAGGTGGCCGAGGCTGTCAGATTTTACCGTTGAGGCTGATTCTCTATATATTAAGTCATTTCTGGTTACTGAATCAGTAACCGAGGGCGTATGCCAGCGGGGCGGGCTTCTAGGAGGTTTGCCCCGCTGGTGTTGTCGGTTGCCCCGTTGGTGCGATGTGTCGCAGGGAGCCTCAACAGGGCGGGCTTTCATATTCACTCTATTCACGGGGTACGGTGGTGTGATGCTGTCGAGTTGAGGCCGATTCTCTATATTAAGCTGTCGCTGGTTACAGAATCTGCAACCGAGGGTGTATGTATGACACGGTATTCCTTTGCCTGACGCAGGCGGATGTTAGCGGGGGCGGGGTTGACTTCTTGAAGGTTGTCCCCCGCTTCTGGTGGCGTGTCGGTCTTCTGGTTGGTGTGGGTCGTTTGCCCGCTGGTGTTGTCGGTTGCCCCGCTGGTGCGATGTGATACAGGTGGCCTCAACGGTGCAAGGCGGGCTTGATGTCGTTCTTTTTCTTTGTCGTGGAGGATTTCTCAAATAAACACGCTATCTTTGTAGTCCCTAAATGATAGACGGCTAATTAGCCGAAGCAGATAATTTGCCCTTTGCACGGTGGTGGTAGTGGAAACACCCACGAGGCTTCTATCAGCCTAGGACACCTAAACAGGGGGCTTTTATATTCCTAAATGATAGAGTTATGGAGTACAAAGTAAGTAAAGAGACCGCTGAATTAGTCAAAGCCTATGACCTTTTAGGCGAGGTATCAAGACACATAAGCAACGGTTTGAGTGAGATGTATTCAGGCACACAGGTAGAAGAAATGACTGAAGAGGGAATAACCCCGCTTATAATCAAACTTCAAACCGTGGTAATGGATTGGGTGAGCGTCTCTATAATGAACAATAGAGGGTTGCTGAACAGTGATAAGATTTAGCCCAGCGACAAGGGGGAGGGGGCTTTGAATCTCTTTGCCGATTCTTTTCAAGACCACGACCCCAGTTCTGGAAACGCGAGTGTAGAAAATCCACATAGGGGGAAAAACAAATAGTACACTTTTAGTACACCCGATAAAGCGTAAATGTATTTGAAATCAAACGGTTAAGCGGTGGCTTTTGTTCCCGCCCGAGGCACAAGAGGGACGGCTTCCGCCGTCCCTCTTGTGCTATTGCCCCTCTCCCCAACCCTTGCCTCAAGACAGAATTGCAGCCGGAAACCATGCAGGAAGGACACGGGCGGCACTCCCTATGCAATTCTATTTCCGGTCTTTTCCACCGAACACCTTTGGGGAAGACGCTACTTCATAAACACGAAGAAGACGGCGAGCACAAGGCAGACGAACGCCGCGATGTGGTTCCAGTGGAGAGCCTCGCCTTTGAAGAGGAGGGTGACAACCAAAGTGAAGACGACGAGGGAGACAACCTCTTGGATAACTTTTAGTTGCATAAGGCTGAACGGGCCGCCGTTGCCAGTAAATCCGAGGCGGTTGGCTGGAACCTGGGCGCAATATTCAAAAAACGCCAGTCCCCAGGAGAAGAGGATGACCAGAATGAGCGGCCAGCTCGTCGAGACCTTCATCTCCTGAAGCTTCAGATGGCCGTACCACGCGAATGTCATAAATATGTTGGATAGCACCAACAAGAGGACTGTCCCTATCGCTTTCATCGCCTTGCAATCATAAAAACGGACACAAAGGTAGTAATATTTCACCTATATATTGTCATAGGAGATTCTACAAAAAGGGCCGGCGGAGAAAAGAATCCGCCGGCCTTTTTGATATATTCATCAAATGGTTATCTGATCATATTCTTTGGATCAAGGGCTTTGTCGAGTTCCTCCTTGGTGAGGATGCCTTTCTCAAGGACGATGTCATAGACAGAGCGGTTGGTCTCAAGAGCCTCCTTGGCGACCTTGGTGCTGGCCTTGTAGCCGATGATAGGGTTGAGGGCGGTCACGATGCCGATGCTGTTCTTGACCATCTCGTAGCAGCGCTCCTTGTTGACGGTGATGCCTTCGATACACTTCTCGCGCAGGGTGTTCATCGCGTTCGTCAGCCAGGTGATGCTCTCCATGATGGATTCTGCGATCACAGGCTCCATGACATTCAGCTGGAGCTGTCCGGCCTCAGCAGCGAATGAGACGGTCATGTCGTTGCCGATCACCTTGAAGCAGACCTGGTTGGTGACCTCCGGGATGACAGGATTGACCTTGCCAGGCATGATTGACGAGCCTGGAGCCATAGGCGGAAGATTGATCTCCTTCAGACCGCAGCGAGGACCGGAGGCCATGAGCCTGAGGTCGTTGCAAATCTTGGAAAGCTTGACTGCCAGTCTCTTGAGGGCACCAGAGTAGCTGACATAGGCGCCAGTGTCAGGAGTGGCCTCCACGAGATCCGGAGCAGCGATGAACTTCTCGCCTGTGAGTTCGGTCATCTTCTTGGCGCAAAGCTCTGCGAAACCAGGCTTGGCATTGAGGCCGGTACCGATTGCGGTGCCTCCCATGTTGATCTCATAGAGAAGATTCACGTTTCTCTCAAGGTTCAGAACCTCTTCCTCAAGGTTGGTGGCATAGGCGTGGAACTCCTGGCCGGAGGTCATAGGAACCGCGTCCTGAAGCTGTGTACGGCCCATCTTGATAACGTCCTTGAATTCCTCTCCCTTCTCCTTGAACGCGTCGATGAGATCCTTGAGGCTCTTCTCCAGTTTTCTGTTCATCCTGATGAAAGCGTAGCGGAAGGCAGAAGGATAGGCGTCGTTGGTAGACTGGGCGCAGTTCACATGGTCGTTAGGTGAGCAGAACTGGTACTCCCCCTTTGCATGTCCCATGATCTCAAGAGCCCTGTTGGCGATCACCTCGTTGGCGTTCATGTTCACGGATGTTCCCGCGCCTCCCTGCATCATGTCCACAGGGAACTGGTCGTGGAACTTTCCGTCGATGATCTCGCGGCATGCCTCCACGATCGCGTCGGCGATCTTCGGATCCATAGCTCCGAGTTCCTTGTTCGTCTGTGCCGCGGCAAGCTTGATGCAGGCCATGGCGATGACGTACTCAGGGTAGTCGCACATCCTGGTGTTGGAAATCTTATAATTATTGAGAGCCCTCTGTGTCTGAACACCGTAGTAGGCCTCAGCCGGAACCTGAAGTTCCCCAAGAAGATCGGATTCAATCCTGAATTTCTCTTCGCTCATAATAAATCAATATTATCGGTTTATAAATTGTTTTACAATCTCTCTGACAAAGGTAAGTCCAAAAAAGATTATAAGCAAAAATGCCGCGATATATTTCAAATTATTATTTATTTACCGGGGCTGTCACGTAGTGACTGGGGTGTATGGCTATTGTGCGAATCGAAAGCGCCGGCCCTATCGGGTCGGCGCTTTTGCATATTCATTTGTCAAAGATATTATTTCTTTGATGATTTGGCTGTGGTGCCGTTCTTGGCGGCAAGGCGCTTCTGGTTCCAAATCGTAGCATCGAACATCACTGGTGTACCGATGAAGATGGAAGCGTAAGTACCGATGCAGATACCAAGGATAAGGGCGACCGCGAGACCTCTGATGGACTCACCACCGAAGATCGCGATAGCGAGCATCGTCACGAGAGTGGAGACAGAGGTGTTGACGGTACGTGTCAATGTCGCGTTGATGGCCTGGTTGGTGTTGGTCCTCACGTCAACATTCGGATGCAGGGTCCTGTACTCACGGATTCGGTCGAAGATAACCACGTTGTCGTTGATGGCGTAACCGATGATGGTCAGGATGGCCGCGATGAACGTCTGGTCAACGTCAAGGTTGAACGGAAGGATTCCGGAGAACAATGAGAAGAAACCGATCACGATGATCGCGGTGTGGGCAAGTGAAACGACTCCACCAAGGCCCCATGTCCAGCCCTTGAATCGGAAGGCGATGTAGGCGAAGATCACAAACAGGGAGAGGATGACGGCGATGATGGCGTCTCTCTTCATGTCGTTGGCGATCGTAGGGCCGACCTTGTCTGATGAGATGATACCGTTAGGATTGTCAACGGTTGACTTGAACTCGTCAAGTGTGATGTCTGTCTCAGCGAAGAACGGCTTCAAAGCGTTGTAGAGCTTGGCTTCAACCTCGGCGTCAACATCAGTTGACTCCTGATCGTTCTTGTACTGGGTTGTGATCTTCATCTGGCTCTCGCCACCGAACTGCTTTACCTCGACGGCACCGTCAAACTCAACGATAGCGGCATCACGAACCTGCTCGGCGGTTACCGGCTGGTCGAAACGTACAACATAGGTACGGCCACCGGTAAAGTCAACACCGTAAGTGAAGCCCTTGGTGAAGATAGACACGATTGAAATGACGATCAACGCGCCGGAAATGATGTAAGACCACTTGCGTGCGGCGATGAAGTCGAAATGCGTGTTCTTGAGGAAGTTCTTGGTGAGGTTGTTCTCGAAAGCGATGCTCTTGCCCTTCTCGATGCGGTCATCAAAGATAAGCCTTGTGATGAAGATAGAGGTGAGGACAGAGGTGATGATACCGATGATCAACGTGGTGGCGAAGCCCTGGACAGGACCTGAACCGAACACGAAAAGGACGATACCGGTAAGGAGGGTGGTCACCTGACCGTCGATGATGGCGGAGTAGGCGTTCTTGTAACCATCGGCTACGGCCTTGCCCAGACCCTTGCCAGCAGCAAGCTCTTCCTTGATACGCTCGTAGATGATCACGTTGGCGTCAACGGCCATACCCATTGTCAGGACGAGACCGGCGATACCAGGCAATGTCAGGACAGCTCCGAATGAAACGAGGACTCCGAAGAGGAGAAGCACGTTGCAAAGGAGTGCGATGTCAGCGGCGACACCGGCGCCCTGATAGAAGAAAATCATGTAAACGAGAACCAAGAGGAACGCGATGATGAAGGAGATCATACCGGCGTTGATGGACTTGGCACCGAGTGAAGGACCTACAACCTGCTCCTGGATGATGGTGGCAGGCGCAGGAAGCTTACCTGACTTGAGGACGTTCACAAGGTCGGTGGCCTCATCCGGAGTGAAGTGACCGGTGATAGAGGAACTTCCGCCCGTGATGGCGTTCTGTACGTTAGGATATGAATATACCATGTCGTCAAGGACGATGGCGATCTGCTTGCCGACGTTGTCGCTGGTCATGCGGGCCCATACATTGGCTCCCTCGGCGTTCATGCTCATGGAAACGGAAGGCTCACCGTTTGAACCGTGGTCGTAAACGACACGTGCATCGGTGATCACACCTCCGTCAAGCTTCGCCTTGCCGTCCCTTGAGGTGGCCTTGATGGCGACGAGCTCGAAGATGTTCTCGCCCTGAGCATACTCGGAAGGCTTTACAGACCACATAGGCTTGAACTCGGCCGGGAAGATCTCGGCGATCTGAGGCATGGCGAGATACCTGTTGACCTTGGCGGTGTCGATCGCGGCGGCGAAACCGATGCAGGCATTGTTAGATCCTGAAGGGCTCAGCACAGCGAAGAGAGGATTGGCCTTTCTGTAAGCGTCAATCTCAGCGGAATTGTCCTGGTTCTGAGCGATCTCTGAATTGAGAAGAGAGTCAACACCTTCTTTGGCTACATTCTCAGCGGCAGGCTCGGCGGCAGGCTCGGCGACCGCTGTGGTGTCGGCCTCTCCAGCAAGAATCTCAGCCAGCTTGGCGTTGGCCTCGGCAAGATAGCCGGAAAGTTCCTGGCTGGTATAGGTCTCCCAGAACTCAAGGGAAGCGGTTCCCTGAAGGAGCTTCCTCACACGCTCAGGCTCCTTGACGCCCGGAAGCTCGACGAGGATACGTCCGCTGTTGCCAAGTTTCTGGATGGACGGCTGGGTCACACCGAAACGGTCGATACGGCTTCTGAGGACGTTGAACGAGTTGGCGACGGCACTCTCAGCCTCGTCACGGATGACACTGATGACATCGGCGTCTGAGGAGGCCGGGGTGATCTTGTCTTTCATCTCGTAAGTACCGAAAATCTGGGCAAGGTGCTGACCGTTGCTCACTTCCTTCCACGCATCCGCGAAAAGAGTGATGTAGTCCTCTCTGGAATTAACGCTGCGTTCCTTGGCGAGGGCGAGAGCCTTCTGGAACTCAGGATTCATGCTGTTGCCGGAAATGGCCTTCACAAGATCCTGAAGCTGCACCTGCAGCATGACGTTCATACCACCCTTGAGGTCCAGGCCAAGGTTGATCTCCTTGGCTTTGCACTCCTTGTAGGTGTTCCAGAGGAATACCTTCTTCGAAGAGATGGAATCAATGAATACCCTGTTCTGTTCCTTCCTGATCGAATCCAGATAGTAAGCCTGGTCATTTTCAGGAACCTGGGCGAAAGCCGCTGAATTCTGAGCCGCCACGGCAGCTTTCTCAGCGAACTTGGCCGCTTTCTTCTCCTGGATGGAAGTCACCGCTGTGAAGGAAAGCTGCCAAATGGAAGCGATCGCAAGCAGAATGGCGACAAGCCTAATCCAACCTTTACTTTGCATAATTGTGTACTTTTATTATTGTTTTTAATTTTTGCGCATAAAAATAAGGGTACAAATTTAGCATTTTTTTCTTAGAAAGAAATTATCTGCCAAGTATTTCTTATTTTTGCAGACGCAATCACCGAGATTTTTCAGAATGAGAAACAAAATATTCATCGGCATTCTAACTCTGCTCGCGCAGATCACATCCAACGGAGAGGCTCACGCGCAAGTCTCCCCGACCAGACTCATGATCAAGGCTGACTCGTGCCGGCTGGCCTACAGCTTCGAGGAGGCGGTCAAGTACAGCGAAGGCGCCATCGAGATTCTGGACTCAACCGCTTCGGCAAAGGCGGAGGAACAATTGTTGATGGCACGCAATGGACTGAACATGATGGGGTTCTGCAGCCAGCCGACTGTCGTCGCGAAGCGGACATTCCCGCTCAGGGACTTCTTCTTGTTCTACCCGCTGAAGGATTTCAGCTGGAGGAAGACCCCGAACCAGCTCGACTCTTTGGGCGGAGACGACCTCTCTCGCGCCATCTACATCCCTGACGACGCGAAGGACATCTACTACTCAGCCAAAGACGAGGAGGGCATCAGGAATATTTACTGCACACATCTGACGGATTCCCTATGGTCCGCACCGGCGCTGATCAACGAGCAGATGACCAGTTCCTCGGACGAGATCTACCCGATGCTGTCCCCTGACGGACAATCACTTTACTTCGCCTCCAAAGGTCTGTACGGCATGGGAGGCTACGATCTCTATGTCTCAAACTGGAACAGCGAGACCAACGATTGGGACATGCCGGTGAATATGGGCTTTCCATATTCATCACCTTACGACGACTTCCTTTTCGTCAACACGGAGGACGGGAAATATTCCATCTTCGCGTCGAACCGCGAGTGCGGCCGCGACAGTGTGACAATCTATGTACTTGAATATGACAGCATGCCTGTCCGGAAAGCCGTCACCGATGTAGGCGAGCTGAGGACTCTGGCAGCCCTGAATCCGGCCAAGGATCCTTCCAGGATCGACAATGACGCGGCGGTTCCGGACGATGGGCAACACGATGAAGGCACAAAGCGCTACATGGAAAAGATGCGTGAGGTTAGAGCCTTGCGTGACTCGGTGGCAAGGTACGGAAAGAATCTGGACAAGATGCGCTCGGAACTTGCGGCGGCCTCAGCGGAAGAAAAAGCCAGACTCACGGCCGAGATATCCGACAAGGAATTGATGCTTCCGACCTTGAACAGTTCCTTAAACGCCGCGGTAAAGGAGCTCCAGAACATCGAGATGGATTTTCTGGCCAACGGAATCGTGATCGACACCGGCAGACTTCAGGCGGAGGTCGACAAGGAGATCGTGGGGGCTGCTTCCGGCTACACGTTCTCAAAGAACAGTTACGGTCCGGAAAAGCTTCTGGACATCCGTAAACCTAAGCCATCTTTCGACTACTCTCTCATGATCCTTCCGGAAGGACGGTTCGCCGAGAACAACACTCTGCCGGACGGAATCATCTATCAGATAAGGATATTCACCCTGTCAAGGAAAGCCACGGTGGCGGATCTCAACGGTTTGAGCCCCGTGTTTGAAAGGATCACGACTTCGGGTAAACATGCATATTCAGTCGGATTGTTCAAATCTTACAAGGACGTGCTTTCCAATCTTAACAAGGTGAAGAGGAAAGGGTTCCGAGACGCTCAGATCGACGCTTTCCGCAACGGGCAGATCATCAGCGTGTCAAAAGCCCGTGAGATTGAGTCGAAGACCAGATCTCTGCTCATGGTCAAGATCTACCCAGAGGACGGCCAGTCTCTTCCGGAACAGGCCATCGCCGCGATCCACGAGCATTCCGACAAGGATCTGATCAAGAGCGTGGAGGCTGGCGCGGTCGTGTTTACGACAGGTCCGTTCGAAGACAGGTCACAGGCCGACGCCCTTGTCGCCGCCCTGAAAGCCGCCGGTGTCGAGAACATCTCCGTCACCGAGTCCGCCTCGGAATAGATTCACTGAAAGAAAAACGTGACCAAGATGAAGAAAGTCGGGAAAGTTCTTGTGGTTGATGACAATGCGGGGATCCGGTCCGCGTTGAAGATCTTGTTGCCTATGCGGTTCGAGGCGGTGGAGATCCTGCCGTCACCGGCACAGCTTATCAGCACCGTCAATGCCTTCCAGCCGGATGTGATCCTGCTGGACATGAATTTCAACACGGACATCAACACTGGAAATGAGGGACTTTTCTGGCTCAGCGAGTTACGCAACAACAACCCGAACCAGAAAGTCGTGCTGTTCACGGCCTACGCGGACATATCCCTGGCCGTGGAGGGGATGAAAAGAGGGGCGTTCGACTTCATCGTGAAGCCTTGGGAGAACGAGAAATTGCTCGCCACGCTGGAAAGGGCGGTGGCTGAGAACCGGAAGGACAATCAGCAGTCAAATGAATATACCACCGGACCGACCGGGATGTACTGGGGCACTTCACAGGCCATGGCCGAAATCAAGAAGACAATCGAGAAGATCGGCCCTACCGATGCCACGGTACTGATCACCGGCGAGAACGGAACGGGTAAGGATCTTCTGGCCAGAGAGATACACAATCATTCCGAGCGGCGGAACGGCCCTATGGTCAGCGTGGATGCCGGAGCGATTCCGGAGACCCTTTTCGAGAGCGAGCTCTTCGGACACGTCAAGGGAGCGTTCACGGACGCCTATGCCGACAAGGCCGGAAAGGTTGAGTTGGCCGAGGGCGGAACCCTTTTCCTGGATGAGATCGGGAATATTCCTTTACACCTTCAGGCGAAGCTTCTGAGGGTTCTCCAGAACAGGACGATCACGAGGGTCGGCGACACCAAGCCACGCAATGTGAACATCCGCCTTGTCTGCGCCACGAATATGGATCTGCGCCAGAAGGTGCAGGAAGGCTCGTTCAGGGAGGATCTCTTCTACAGGATCAACACGATGAGCATCCATCTGCCGGCCCTGAGGGAGCGCCCGGAAGACATCGTCCCGCTCGCCGGGATATTCATAAAAAGGTTCGACGAGAAGTACCACCGCGAGGTAGAGGGCATCGATCCGGAGGCGAAGGCCGCTTTGAAGGACTGCCACTGGAGCGGGAATATTCGTGAGCTCCAGAACTGCATCGAGAAGGCGGTCATTCTGGCGGAAGGCAGTAATCTGACAGAGAACGAGTTGCAGCTGCCGTCAGAGGCTCTGGTCGAGGGAAGCGAGACTTCTGTGGCGACGCTGGAGGAAGTGGAGGAGAAGGCCATCCGCGCCGCGGTGGAGAAATATTCCGGGAATATGTCGCTGGTTGCCAAGGCGTTGAATGTCAGCCGCCCGACCCTCTACAGCAAACTCAAGAAATACGGGATTTAGTCGAAGTTTATGAATATGCTTCCGTGGCCTCAGATAGTGATTCCGGCCGGCGTGCTGGCGCTGGTGGCTTTGCTTGCGGTGCTTCTTACACGGCACCGCATCCTCAAGAAAGTGACCTATATGCTTGATGCCCTGGAGGATAAGGAGTCCAATTTCAGGTTCGACGAGGGGGGCTTGGGCAGCCGGAAGATCAACAGGACCCTGAACCGAATCCGTACCATATTCCAGAAAGAGACGGCCGACATCCGGGAGCAGGAGGAATATTACGGACAGATGTTGGACAAGGCCAAGACCGGCATCGTCGTGCTGGAGTCCGGGACGGATTCCGTGCTTTACACCAACAAGCAGGCGTTGATTCTTCTGGGAGTGTCGTCACTGAGCACCTTACGGCAACTTGACATCGTAAGCCCTTCATTAAGAGGAGCCTTTGAGAAAGTCGAGGAGGGGCTGGACCAGAAAGCGTCCATCTATTCGGAAAGCTCGCAGACGAACATTTCCCTGTCCGCCACATCGGCGCACATCGGGCGTAAGGACGTGAAAATCATCGCGGTAAACGACATCTCTGAGGCCATCGAGGAGAACGAGTCAGTGTCCTGGACGAGGCTCATCAGGGTTCTCACACACGAGATCATGAACACCGTCACACCGATCGCCTCCCTTTCCGAGGCTCTTTCCGAATATGCCGGGACGATCACTCCGCCATCAGACGGGCCGGATCTCAAGGCAGGTCTGGAGACCATCGCCAGTTCGTCCCGTGGTCTTATAAAGTTTGTCAATTCGTACAGGGATCTGACCCACGTGGCCGTGCCGGTCAGGAAGGCGTTTTTCGCTCGCGACCTCGCGGCCAAGGTCATCGATCTGAGCCAGCCGGTGTTGACCGCCGCCGGGGCTACCGCTGGATTTGTGGAAAAGACCGAGGACGTGCTTCTGTACGCTGACGAGAGCCAGATCTCACAGATTCTCATCAACCTTGTCAAGAACGCCGCTCAGGCCGGGGCGCGGCACATCGAAATCTCTGCCGAGATTGACAAGAGGGACAACGTCATCATCAATGTGAGCAATGACGGGCCGCCTATCAGCGCGGCAAGCCAGGAGGAGATATTCATTCCGTTCTTCACGACCAAGCCTGAGGGCAGCGGAATCGGACTGAGCCTTTCCCGTCAGATCATGAGGATGCACGGCGGCACCCTCCGCCTCACCCGCTCGGACTCCGAAGCGACTGTTTTCACGCTGATATTCAAGTAAAACTCATTAGCGGACCATGGGATGGAACATATTCATTATCAAGAATATAATAATTTACCTTCAGTAGTTTTCCACCAAAGGTACAACGCTTATTCACTGTCAATCAACAGGTTAATCGCCACTCATTGATTCCGAGCGAGTGGCAACTAAGTAGCTCATTATCAAACAATAAAGCAAGTACGTGGTGCCGGTTTATGCACCACGTACTTGCTTATTATATTAGTTGACAGATAGTTATCTGCCACGACACTGCAATCGCATTTCGATGGTTGGTGAGCTGTCGAACCACGGGTTCAACGATGGCACGCTCAGCGACCGGGATAGCAGGACTACCCTACTCGTTCTTGAGGGACTCGACAGGGTTGGTGTGAGCGATCCTCAGGGAGCCGATCACGATGACGCTGACGATTATGGCCAGCACGATGATGTCGGCGGCGATGAAGAACAGAGGTGACAGGGTGATCTTCAGGGCGAACTGCTCCAGCCAGTAATGCGCCACAAGCCAAGCCCCGGCGTCACCGATAAGGACAGCGACAAGAGCCACTTTCAGCACATCCATCACGAGCATCGACACGATCTCCGAGGATTGCGCTCCGTTGACCTTGCGGACGGCGATCTCGGCGCTTCGGCGATAGTTCTCGTCACGGACGTAGGAGATCAGGCCGATCACCGCTATCAGCAGGGCGAACAACGCTCCAAGGGTGTAGGTTCTCTTCATCTGCCTCGTCGGATCGTATAGGCTCCTGAACGTCTCGGCGTAAGACTTCACCTCGGCGTCGCTGTCAGGAGCGACCTCCCGGATTGTCTTCTCCACCTTACGCATCGTCTCCGGAGTGACATCCGTGAGCTTCACGACAAGTGTCTGCATCAGCCTTGACCAGTCAAAGTCAGCCTTTTCCTCATCGGTGAGGAAGTCCTTGTTCCAGCAGAAACGCACGCTCGGACGGTTGTCCGGATCAGAGACGCTTCCGATGACATAGTCCTCATAGACTCCGCAGATCGTGACCTGCCCGTGCTCTGTGATGCCGACAATCTTTCCAACGGCTCCGTCAGACCAGTTGGCGAAAGCCGCCATCTTGGTCACAAAGGACTTGCTGACAGCGACATCATTCGGTCCTTTTGGAGCGGATCCCTCGACGAGCCGGAAGCCCATCATATTGAAGAAACCTTCCGTGGCGCCATATTCATCAGCGACATTGAAGAGTTCCCTGTCGTCACCAGGAAGGGTAACATTATTGCCGGAAGCTGACGCCAAAGGTGTCACGTAGGTCAGTTCAGCAGCCTCGACCTCAGGCAGCTGGCGAAGAGCACCGGCGATGGCTGTCATCTTCGTCTGGTCGTAGGACGGGAATGTCTCATAGACAAGATTGCTGTAGTTGTAGCCCGGATCGGCGTTCAGCACCTTGCGGTACTGGAAGCTGACGATCAGCACCAGCGACACCAGCACGGCGTTGATGGCGAACTGGAAGGCAAGCAGTGAGATCTTCCAGCGGCGCTTGCTCTCCTTGTAGCCTCGGAAGGCGCTGGAAATAGGGATTTTGGTGAACATCCTCGCCGGAATGACGGCGGAGACAAGGAACACCAAGATCACAATCCCGACAATGATCCAGACGGAAAGCGGAGTGACAAGATCCTTCACAGGGACTCCCAACAGGGATTCAACCGCACCCCTGAACGCAAAGATCAGCAGGGCTGCCACGGCGAGGGAGACACCCAAATTCCAGGCGGTCTCCTTGAGCAGGATCTTGTTGATGTCCCAAGGCTGGGCTCCGTAGCATTTGCGGACTCCGACCTCGCGCGCCCTGCGGATGACATCCGAGATCGCCACAAGGACGTAGTTCATAATGGACACAAGCAGCAGCAGAGCGGCGATGATGGCAAGTATGAACACAAGGTTCCTGACCTCCGGCTTCGAGCTGTGCTCGGTGGCCAAAGGCGAAAGGAAGTACCAGAGAGTGAGTCCGCTCTTCTCCATTTCCTCCAAAGGCTGGTGAGCCTTCTGCATCTCGTGGATGGCATCCTTAAGCGACGCCGGATCAACCCCTTCGGCCAATTTGACGAAAGCGACGTACCTGTCGTTGCCGACCCAGTTGGAGAGGCTCCACTTGCTCATCGCCTCGATGGAAAGGATGACATCGGCGTGGATCGATCCGTTCTTAGGGAAGTCCTCATAGACTCCGCAGACAGTCAGCTTCAGATTCGGATTGTCCTCGTTGGCGATCTGCTTGCCGACAGCCGCTCCGACTCCACCAAGTTTCTCGGCGAAAGTCTTTGAGATGGCCACATCGCCGCTCCACGACCTCAACGCCTTTTCCGGCTCACCGGCGAGGAACTGGCGATTGAATATCCTGAAAAAGCAGGAATCCGCTAAAAGGTGCTCGGCCGCCACCTTGCTTCCATCGTCATCGATGATGAAATTCTCGCTGTTGAATATGCTGGTGAACCTTGTGGCCTCCAGCACTCCCGGCACCTCGGCCTTGAATCCCGGAGCGATGGCTCCGCTGACCTGACCGAAATCCTTATCCTCACCTTGCATAACGGCGCCGGTGCGGATCTTATAGATTCTGTCAACATCCTTATAGGAGCTGTCGTAGGACAGTTCAAAGCACACTTTCGCGATCAGGATGATGGCGATCGCCATTCCCACTCCCAAGGACAGAACCTTGATGATCAAATCACTTTTTCTTCTCATACCCATTCCTCCACATGGAGGCTAATCTTTTATCGTTCAATATTTTGCTTGCATATCCTCCTCCCGATTCCAGCGGTGAGGACACATCATTATATTCCTAATCTTCAATCGTTTAGGCTCCACTGAATTATTACTACTCAATCCGGAAGGTTGCCGCAGCGAACCTTGGCCACCCGCGACCATAAGCGGGAGGGGCCAAGCCGTCAGGCTGGAAGGAACGGAGCGCGAAGCGCGGAGGGTTCGTCGCGACAACCATCTGGATTGGAGATATAGCATGCTATTCCTTCTTCAGTTCGATCGCCGGGTTGGTGCGGGCGGCGCGGACAGCCTGCCAGAGGACGGCAAGGGCGGCAATGACGGCGGTGAACAGACCTGCCACCGCGAAGATCCACCAATGGAGACCGATGCGGTAGGAATAGCCGTTCAACCAAGTGTGCATCAGGTACCACGCCACCGGGACGGCGATGACGAACGCCACACCGATCATCTTCATGAACTCAGCCACAAGACCCCACAGGACAGAGTTATAGTCAGCGCCATAGACCTTCTTGAGAGACACAGTCCTGCGTTCCTGCTGCATGTAGTACGAACTCATCGCCACGAGACCCAGAGCCGAGACAAACAGCGAAAGGATTGTGAATATGACCATGATCTCCAACACCCTGTTCTCGGAAGCGAACACAGCCTTGATGTCATCCTCGACATAGCTGGCATCGAATAACTTATCCGGGTACAATTCGCTAAAGACCGCTTTGACCCTTGCGAAAGCCTCTTTGTGATCCGGCGTGGTCTTCACAAGAATCGTCCACGGCCACTTCCCGGCAGGATATTCATCATACTGGTAAATCAACGCAGGATGCTGCTCCTCCAGCAACGGCTTGATCTTGAAGTCGTAGTAGATTCCTCCTATCTGCCATGTGCTGTTGGACTTGGTCGTGAACTCCGTGGCGGTCTCGTCTATTTCGAGGATTCCGTAGGCATATTCATTCAGCCAATAACTGTTCGGACTGTGATTGTCCTGCTTCTTCCTGATGCCGAGGATGTTGAAGTAGGCGCTGTCGCCCTTCACCATCTGGAACGACGCCTCTTTTCCGCTTTCGGTGGACATAGTCCAGTTGTTGGTGCCGAACATCGGGTAGCCATCGCCGAGACCGACAGCCTCAACGCAGCTTTCCGCCTTAAGTTTGTTGATGAGCGGAGCCAATTCGCCCGCGCGACCATATTCATTGCTGATGGTGATCTGATCCTCCGTGTTATAGCCCATCGGAGCGTTGATCATGGAGCGGATCTGAAGGTACATCGTGAAAGCGGTCACGAGCATCACGACAGTGATGACATTCTGAATGACAATGATGACCTTGCTGTAAAGTGTCTTGGTCTTGAGCCTGAGCGTTCCTCGGACAATCTCGATCGGCTCGGCCTTCTGGATGATAAGCGCGGGAACTATGCCGGCGATGACCCCTACCAAAACCGTGAACAGGACGCAGACAAGCACGCTCACCGGAGAGATTGCCTTGAAGATAGAGATGTCATAGTTCAACACCTTCGAAGCCGCCGGGGAAATGGCCTCGCCAAGCAGGACGGCGATGACCATAGCGGCCGCGCAGATTATGGTGCTCTCGACAATCATTTTCAGGAATATCCCGCCTTTCGTCGCCCCGATGAGCCTTCTGGTGGCCATCTCCTTGGCACGGAAGCCGGAGAGAGCCGTGGTCATATTCACATAGTTCAGGATGGCGAACAGAAGCAGCAGGAAGCACATTCCGGCAAGCAGCATCACTGTCGTCTTGTTGCCAAGACGCAGACTGTCATTATAGTCCTCATTGCCGTCCGACAGGAAATAGACATCACGTAAAGGAATGATTCTCACGTCATTATCACCTCCGCCGTAGTCTGACATATATCTCCAGAAATTCTCCCGGCACCATTTAAGAATATCATCGTGTCTGGCCGGAAGATCGGCGTTCGGATAAGCCATCACAAAGCAAGTGGATGATCCGGCGTTGGACATCCGCTCATCGTTCGCCTGGTTGGTGATCGTCATGATCTCTCCGCGAAGGAATATGTCGCACGGCCTGATGATGGAGTTCTCGATGTCCTTGAACACACCTGAGACTGTCAGGTTGCTTACCGTTGAGTCAGCGCCGTCGAAACGGATCTCACGTCCAACCGGATCCCTGTCCCCGAACTGAGCCTTGGCGAAAGACTCACTGATCAGGACTCCGCTTATCGAGGCCTTCCACTCACTGAAGTCGCCCTCCACGAGAGGGAAACTGAACATATCGAAAAACGACGAGTCAGCGTAAGAAGTCCTGGCGTTCACGATGTTGCCGTCGATCTTGTACTCCTGCATTCCGTTGCTGGAATATGAAGCTGACCTCTCAATCTCCGGAAAGTTAGCCTTCATGTGGCGGGACAGCCAGTAAGCGGACGAAAGGGTCTCTTTCTGTGCGATGACGTAGATCCTGTCGGCGTTCTTTTGGAACGAGTCAGTATTCAGCTGACTGGTGACGTACACGGCCAGAAGCAGGACAAACGCCATCGAGAGGCTGAGTCCCAGAAGGTTGACAGCGCTGTAAAGTTTGTTGCGCTTCAAGAAATTAATGAAACTGCTCATAAATCTATTCACGGCCTCGCGGAGGCCAACTTTTTGTTTTTCATTCTTTTGCTTCCCTATCCTCATTCCCGCTTCATGCAAGAGGACATCCAAGCATATTCCTAATGGTCAATCACTTATCCTCCACGGATTTTTACCCGTTTGGAAATCCCATCCAGAAGGTTGCCACGACGAACCCTCCGCGCTTCGCGCTCCGTCCCTCCCAGCCTGACGGCTGGGCCCCTCCCGCTTATGGCCGCGGGTGGCCAAGGTTTGCTGTGGCAACCTTCTGGATGAACCGAGACAAAGTATTAAGGAGTTTGACTATGAGATTCAGGCAACCTTCCGCCAATAATATCTTAAACGTGAGGGGCGGCGCTTATGGGTGGTATAATTACATTATCTACTGTCAAGTCCGTAGTGACGATTCATCAGCTATCGCCAAGTAATCAGCCGACCCTCACGAGAAAGATTCAACGCTAAAGCTCGTTCTTCACGTCGGAGACGATCTGGCCGTCGAACAGGTCGATGGTGCGCTGTGCGATGGCGGCGTCTCTCTGGGAGTGGGTCACCATAACGATGGTCGTACCTTCCTTGTTGAGCTCGCTGAGGAGATCCATGACCTCCTTACCGTTCTTGGAGTCCAGGTTACCGGTAGGCTCATCGGCGAGGATCAGCTTCGGACCTGCGACGACCGCACGGGCGATGGCGACTCTCTGCTGCTGACCTCCGGAAAGCTGCTGAGGGAAGTGCTGGGCTCTGTGGCTGATGGCCATTCTCTTCATAATCTCGGTGACCTTCTGCTTACGCTCGGCCGCGGAGATGTTCAGGTACCTCAACGGAAGCTCGATGTTCTCATAGACATTCAGTTCATCGATCAGGTTGAAGCTCTGGAACACGAATCCGATGTTGCCCTTACGGAACTTGGTGCGCTCCTTTTCCTTGAGCTGGCTGACCTCCGTGCCGAGAAGTTCGTAGGAGCCTCCGGTAGGGTTGTCAAGAAGGCCGAGGATGTTCAGAAGGGTTGACTTACCGCAACCGGAAGGACCCATGATGGCGACGAATTCTCCGTCAGCGATTTCGAATGAAACTCCATTGAGGGCTGTTGTCTCGATCTCCTCTGTTCTGAAGACCTTGGACAGATTTGTGACTTTAATCATGGCTTTGAAAAATTTTATTTGTTATTGTTTATATTCATTAATCAATTAGAAGACAAGCACATCGCTGTCGCCGTAGTTGTCGTAGGAGGAGGTGATGACCTTCTCGCCAGGCTCCAGCCCTTCAAGCACCTCATAGAACTGAGGGTTCTGACGACCGATGCGGATCTCGCGCTTGACAGCCTTGCCTCCATCCTTGCTGACCACATAGATCCACTTGCCTCCCGTCTTCTGGTAGAATGTCCCGCGAGGGATGAGGACCGCCCGCTCCGGCTGACCGAGCTGAAGGTTCAGGTAATATGTCTGGCCGGTCCTGATGTTGTCGGGCTGCTGGCCCTCGAACTTGAAGTCCGCCTGGAACTTGCCGTCACGCACCTCCGGATAGACCTTGCGCACCTGCGCGTCGTACTTCTCGCTCTGACGCTCAAATGTGGCGTCGAGTCCCGGAACCACACGGTCAATATAGTGTTCATCTATCTTAGCCTCAATCTTGTAGCTACCCTCGGAGTTGATCTGGCCGATCTTGGTGCCGGCACCGATGTACTGGCCAAGGTTCGCGTCCAGAAGTCCGAGAACCCCGTCGATCGGAGCCTTGATCGTAAGGCTCTCCTTGCGGCGGCGTATGAGCTGCATGTTCATCTTCATGTTGTCAAGACTCTCGCGCAGACTCAGAAGTTGGGTCGAACGGTAGAGACTGTCCTGCTCCATACTCTTGAGAGTCAGGTCAAGGTTCTGCTGCGAAAGCTCATAATCCTCCTGGGCCTTGAGGTAATCCTCCTTTGAGATGAGCTTCTCCTTGTAAAGCTGCTGGTTCTGCTCGAATGCCCTCTTGTTACGCCTGGCCTCGGAGGCGTAGCGGAGACGGTTCTGCTCATGGGAGAGTTTCTGCTGCTCCATCGAGATCATCGTGTTACGAAGGATGTTCTCCTTTTCCGCAAGCTCAGCCTCGGCGTTAAGTATCTGAAGGTCAAGGTTATCATTGGACAGCACAAGAATCGGTTCCCCGGCCTTGACGGTGGAGCCTTCCTCGACGATGATCTTCTGGACGGTACCGCCTTCGAGCGGGCTGATCTGGATTGTGACCATTGGCTGTACCTGACCGCTCACACGGATATAGTCGTTGAACTGTCCGTCAGTCACCTGGCTGACCGTGATCGTGTCCTTGTCAACCCTGAGGGTCTTGGAATTGTCTCTGAACACGAGGTAGAGCACGAACACTACCACGATGGCTCCAAGCCAGTAAGGCATCGCCTTTTTTGTGAAGGCTGATCTCCAACCTTTCTTTTTCTCGATTATCTTGTCCATAATGTTTGTTATTATTCGTTGATTATTTCTGAGGTGGTCGCTTCGACAGGCTCAGCGACCGGCACGGTCATATTCATTGATTGATGTAATCCACTCCGTTATAGTAGTTGACCACGCTGCGCTTGATGAAGTAGGTCAGCAGCGAGTTGAGCCGCTGGGCGTTCGCCTCAAGGTAGTTGTTCGATGCGGTCTGGAACTCGATCGGAGAGATTAACCCCTGCTCCAACTTTTTCATATTCAATGAATATGCTTCCTCCTGCACATCGGATTTTCTCTGCGCCTGAATATAGGCGGCCGACGCTCCGTCGCGATCCTGGACAGCCCTGCGCACCTCGGCGGAGATGTCCCTCATCTTCTGGTCGTACTCGGCTGAAGCCCTGGCGACCGCGTTCTTCTTTCTTGCGATGTTGCTGTGTCGCTGAAGTCCTGAGAAGATCGGAATATTCAGGGACAGCTGGACATATTCACCACCATTGTTCTTGAACTGCGTGCGGAAAGGGTCGGATGCCGAGCCGCTGCCAGGGTAGGTGAAGTAAGTCGTGGACCATCCTGCGTAGGCGTTCAGCGAAGGGAGAAGCTGCCATCTGGCTGTGCTGAGCTCACGCTTGGCGTTCAAGAGGTTATAGCGTGCCACACGTGCGGCCGGGTTGTTCGCCTGCGCGAAATCAACCATATCCTCCAGAGCCAAGGAATCGGTCAGCATCCTTTCGCTGTCAAGGGCCACCGGAAGCTCAGTGTCGATGACAAGCTCGTGATCCTCAGACCAGAACATCACGTCCTCAAGTGTGATCTTAGCGTCGTTGAGCTTGTTGTTGGCCTCAACGAGTTGGTACTGCTTGTCTGCAAGGTTGGAATCCATCTCCACAACATCCGCGTGACCCTTCTGTCCAAGTTCCTCCTGACGGCGGGCTTTTGTGAGAGATTCCTCGGCGACCTCGACCTGAGCCTTGTAGATGTCGGCCAGCTGGCTGTAATAGAGCACGTTGCAGTAGGCTTCCATCGTGGCGAGGCAGATGTCAGCCTCAATCTGGTCTTCCTGCGAGTTGCCAAGAGCGATGGAAGTCTTGGAGATCTTCATATTGTTCACGGCCTTGAATCCGTTGAAGAGGGCAATGCCGGCGCTTACACCATAACTGTTGTGGAACGAGGTTGTGGTGACGTAGGTGTTGGTCTTAGGGTCAACCGCACGTCCGAAGTTATAGTAAGCCGAGCTGCTTCCGCTTATCTCAGGGGTGAACGCATCGAAGATCGCATCCCTTCTCGCAAGCCGTGCGTCACCATTGGACGCCTGCTGGATCCTCACCTTGGTGCTGTTGCTGATCGCATATTCCATACAATCCTTCAGCGTCATCGGATTAGGAAGCGACTCCTGCGCGAAAACCGGAGCGGCGACCATCATCGCGAATGTTATGAATATTGTCTTTTTCATATTTCTTTTTCCTTTTCGGTAAAAGTCATAAGCATTAGGCGTGCCAAAATATTCAATTAATTAGTTATGAATATTTTAGCAATTTTAGCGATTTGGGAAAGTGTAAAGAAATTTAACACTGGGTGTAAAGAAACTTTACACTTTCACCGATCACTTCGACAAGCTCAGCAACCTGATCTTCCCTGCATTGACGTCAGATCGTGCACCAGAATGTGACGATGAACGGGATGGAGAATTCGAGGACGAAGCCATGGAAGAGAGAGATCACTGAATATTTCTTGCCGGAGGATGCCATGATGATCGGAAGTGTGGTGTCCATCGATGTAACGCCACCGGCGGCTATCGGAGCGAGCGGACCACCTATTCTGACAAGAAGCGGAGCCAGCAGAAGCGTGGCCATCTCCCTTATGATGTTGGACAACAATGCAACGGTACCGAGTTCGGCGCCACGGTAACCGGTTATGAATATGCTGGAGAGAGAATAGTAGCCGAATCCGGAGCCAACGGCCAGACAGTCTGTGGCCGACCTTCCGGGCAGAATCAGTGCGGCCGCAAGCGCCCCGGCGAATGTGCCGAGCATAGTTCCGGCTGGAAGCAAAGCCATTCGCACATCAAGGGACTTGAATCTGGAGACAATGTTCCTGTCACTTCCCACACCTATCCCCACGAAGAAAAGCAGGGCACACAAGGCGTAGAATGTCAGGTTCCCTTCCACAATTTTCTCCGGCACAATTCCGGACAGGCCGGCAAGGATGCCAAGGACGAAGAAGCCTACTATCACAAGACTGCCTTTCATGTCCTTTTCTTTTCGGATTTAAGATGACGCCACAAAAGCCAGGCGAATAAACAGCTACCGGCCAGAGACAACACAGCAATGAGCAAAGCGTCCAGACCAAGCGACGGAAGTGATGAGATTATCGTCCTGTTCCCTCCGACCTCAACACCCAGAAGAAACAGCAGAGACCAGATCAGAATGGTTGTCAACTTTGAGACCCACCCGCAGTCTCTGTTCCTCAAAAGCCTTCCGGCCGCGATTCCCGCAAACAAGAATAATATAACGGTAAACATTCTATTTGAGCATTGTACAATTTTCTATTTTCTATGCCAATCTCCAAATCGACATCACACCACATTTCATTTGAACATTTCTATCATGCAAAACTAACAACTATTCTCCAAACATTCGGAATCAGAGAATAATATTTGATTCTTGATGGTCACTGGAACGGCATTCTCCCGTACAAACCACGTCATATTACAATTTTGTCCACGCTAACTGTCATCCGCCGGATAAACGTGTTGATTTGCACAGTTTGTCCGGCTGAAAGGCTTCTCGCCGGACAAAACTTCAAGGTAAGATATGAATAAAATTAGGAAATTATATAGGAGTTGGCTAACATTTTCCTTATGATGCTGATATTTAAGTAATTGTGATTCATTGGTATTCCTGCATAAGAATCTGTATGTAAAGGGCCCAATCTCCATCGTAGTCATATAAGACAAGGTGTGGCGGAAGATCCCGGGCTTA